>SAMEA3387510__coassemble_1408_pt1 | contig 50626 bp, 43 predicted proteins | sample SAMEA3387510__metabat2_high_PE_010 | metagenome-assembled genome bin SAMEA3387510 (sample SAMEA3387510) | Felis catus | biome: Faeces | place: United Kingdom | collected 2012 | reverse complement strand
GTACATCGGACTCCCTCCTGGACCGCTCTTGGTCCGAGATTTTGTCCGAGGTCCCCATTCCGTGCGCGCCCTGCTCAGATCTTACTGCCCATTCTGCTCGAATCTACTTGACGAAACACAGGAATGGGCGTGGCGGAAAGTGCCTCGACAAGCGGAGCTGTCAGGCTGGAGGGTACGTCGTCCCACACGCGGCCGTAGGACTTGAACTCGGGATCGGTAACAGAGTAGATATGCATGTTCGCTCCTGTTCGTAAATGTGACTATATAAACATTCTAGAACATTAGCCGTCTTTTGATGGAGTCAATACCGCAAACAACACGCACCAGAGTCACATGGGCAAAAGGGCGGCGTGTATTTTACTTAGCCGAGATAGCCCTTAAGGAACTCAATGACACCCGAGCACCAGTGATCAGTTTCCGGCGCATGAGGTTTCATTAACGCATGTCCTCCTTCTGGATACACAATCTCCTCGTGGTGCACCCCAGCCGCATCCAGTGCGTCAACCATCTTTCCGAGATTGCCGGGCGATACGACATCATCGTCGGCGCATTGCCAAAGATATGTCGGCGGATACCGTTCCCACACATGTTGATCAATGCAGAAATCATCAATCGCATCGTGCCCAGCTCCACCGCACACCGAATCAAGAAATCTATGGTCTGACGCACATTCGGACTCATGAAGGTCAATCGGGGCGTAACACAGAACCAAAGCTTTTGGCGGCTCGCATCCGTAAGATGCAAACCCCTTGTTATCCGTCCCCCACTCGGCGGTCAAATGCGCGCCAGCGGAAAAACCGATAACCGCATATTTTTTGTCCACATTAAATCGCGTTGAATTCTCGAGGACAAAACGGACTGCGCGATTAAGGTCATCGATCGGACGCGGCATCAGCGGCTCGACCCTCACCCTGTATGACAACACAAACACGTTATAGCCCGCATCGTTGAGCTCGGGAGCAACGGGAAAACCTTCCATTTGGTGACAAACGCTCTGATAGCCCCCACCCGAAATCGCGATAACGAATGGCGCCCCCGGTCGCCCCGGAAAGAAAAACAGCTTTGTGTTGCGCCGGGTCGGATCGCGAATACAATCGGCTTCATCCCAAATATCGTATGCAACCTGCCTCCCGTCATCCGCAAGCTCAACAATCCGATTCAACCCGCGCAGAACACGAGTAACTTCATACGGATTAGTGTCGGAATTCAAATGGGCCGCGATGGGCTTATTCCACATGCGCTCCCAAGTTGAAGGTCGGCAAAGCATGAGATGCTCACCGAACCCAGCGAACTCAGGAAGAAGTGCGATTTCTCCAAATGTCATATCGGCAGTAATTGTCATAACCAGTCACTCCAAAAACGAGGTGGGCTCGCGCAGATCAATCGCAAGCCCACCATATGCAATCTGCCGCGGGGTTTTCAGCAGCTTACATTCCGAATAATTGTCTATTCCGCCGACGTGTCTGCATCAGGGCGATACATGATGTAGACGAGGACGAAGGTAAGAATAAAACCAACGACATTGCAAAGGATCGCACCAATAAGGCTGCTCATATCACCGGAAGGATTCATGTAGCCGGGGAAGCTGAAAATACCACTCGACGTCATAACGAACGTGCGGGTATTGAAGATAGCCGGGATAACAGCGCTAATTGCACCAGAAATCATGGAAGCGACGATGATCTTCTTGTGCTCCAAAACTATGCCGTACAGGGCAGGTTCTGTAATTCCGCACAGGCTCGTAATGGCACAGCTGAATCCAAGGCTCTTTTCGCTCGGATCCTTCGAGCGGAAAGCAAACGCCAAGCAAGCGCCGACGACACCCATGCTACCGCAAAGAAGTCCAAGGATAGGGTCGGAACCGACGGTCATAATATTGTTGATGGAGATCACAATGAGGGCCCAATGGAGTCCAAGAGGAATCATGACGAGGCCAAATATCGGTCCAAGAATAACGCCGCAAAGAATGGGGCTGAACTGATAGACCGCCAGTACGGCAGTCGCAAGCAAGGAGCTCGCCTGTTGGATAACCGGGCCAACCACAAGAAGCGAGATGGGGGCAGCAATAGCAACTGTCAGGAACGGAACGAGTGCAAATGCCAGAGCATCGGGAAGAACCGCACGCAGCCACTTATAAAGAACGGATGCGAACCAAGCCGCCACGATAGCGGGAAACACCGTCGAGGCATAGCTCACCATCGTGAACTTCATGCCGAACAAATCCAGCGCATCACCAGCTCCAGCTGCGGCAACAAAAGTCGGGTAAAGCAGGATTGCACCGAGCACCGCACCGATATATTGATCGATTCCAAAGAATTTGGCCGCAGACGATCCGACGAGAACGGGCAAGAAATACATGCTGGCGTTTCCCATGCCGTACAGCAGGGTATAAATTCCGCTCTCAGCGGAAACGACACCTGCCGTCGTCAGGATACTAAGGACGGCGTTTATCATTCCGCATGCAATCAAGGCGGGAAGAACGGGCATCATGATGCCGCTAATCAGCTTCATCAGCTTTCCCAGAAAACCTTTGGTCTCGCCTTCATCTGCCGCGGACTTCCCGGTGTCAACCCCGGTTTCCTTTGCAACGATTTCGTAGACCTTATCGACCTTGGGCCCCACAATCACTTGGTATTGCCCTGCTGAATGGCGAATATCGATCACACCATCGATTGCCTTGACTTTTGCATCATCTACGATGCTTTCGTCCTTAAGATTGAACCTTAAACGAGTCATGCAGTGGGCTACAAATGTAACGTTTTCTGCACCGCCCACCATCTCGAGAATCTCAGCAGCGAGCTTGGTTGTATCTGCCATAAATACCATTTCTCCCATGTTGTGTTTTATATGTAACCATCGGCAAAGCGCGCGCCTTCGCCGACCAATTACCTAGCTTTCGATGCGATTCGATTGATATGCATCATCAGATAGAGTCTTTCTTCGTCTATAAGTTCTTGGCCCGTCAGCCGGCTGAGAACAGAAGCGATGTCATCGGCGCACGCCGATGCCACCGGATATTCATCTTTGAGCGAGAGATACATCTTGCGGTTGTCGCTTACGATACTTTCGCCAGAGTTCAACCTATTGAATAGGTACTGAAGGTGGGTTGCGAACCTTGCATAATCGAAGCCCTCCCGATCAACTTGAATACCAAGCCGTCTTTCAACAGCAATAGTTGATTCTTCGAGAACGCGATTGTAAACGTCCGTGCCAAACTCTTCAGCCAGCTCACATGAATCCGAATCGGCCATGTTATTGATAAACGCCATGGCAATTCCAACTGTCTCATGAGCGGGAAGCCTAACATTGAGACGTTTCCTGATTATTCGAAGCGCGTACTCGCCGATTTTGAATTCGACGGGATATTGTTGGCGAACATCAAAAGACAAGGGCATATGGACAACAATGTTTTGCTCCTTGCGCTTAATTGCATACGCGATATGGTCCGCAAGAATAAACGGCAAATTAGGGCTTACTTCATAGGGAAGCAGTCCTGTCGACATATCAATAACATCCGAGGTCAGCTCGAGAAGTTCATCCGAGACTTCATCAATGAGAGCGATGTAGCGGGAACTAACGTTATAGAACGTTCGTTGAATCTCCGAGAGCGGTAATTCATCGCCAACGTCCTTAAACCCCAGGCCACGCCCGAATGCCACCAGCTGCCTGCCATTTCCGTCGATGCAGAGGACAGCGCTGGTGTTAATTCGTTTAGCGATTTCCATGTGTCCCCCTTAAACAAAACAAGGCTCCCGAAGCAGAATCCGACAATCAATGTCGACAGATGCTGCTTCAGGAGCCTTGCCTGAATATCACTCTGGTTGCCAGTTTAAGCGAAACACCGTAAATGACCTCGTGTAAACATTACTAAACAGTTAAACGGTCGATATCTCCATGTGAACGGTTTAGAAGCAGAAGGCAATCCTTACGCCTGCTGGTAGTGCAGGTGCTTCTCGTCGATATCGGCCAGGTCGCGGTCGAGGTAGCGGCGCGCGAGCCAGTTGGCCATGGGGAGGTTTTGATCCAGGTAGTTGCCACACTCCTCGGGAGCGGCGCCGGGGACATCGCCCTCAAAGCCGGCGACGAACTCAAAGAGCTCGCGCACGAGCGGCAGGATCTCCTCGCTCGTCACCTCGCCAAACACGACCAGGTAAAAGCCTGTGCGACAGCCCATGGGGCCAAAGTAGACGATACGGCTCGACCACTCGGCATGATTGCGCAGGAAGGTCGCACCAAGGTGCTCGATGGTATGGCACTCGGCCGTGTTCATGACCGGCTCTTTGTTGGGCGTGGTCAGGCGCAGGTCAAAGGTGGTGACGGCAGCACCGGTCGCCGGGTCGCGGTCGATGCGGCTCACGTATACGCCGGGCTCAAGCAGCAGATGGTCAACGGAAAAACTCGCGATGCGCTCCATGGCAGATCCTCTCGGTAGTCAATTTGGGACAGGGCTCTTTTAGCTGGTCGCAACAATCCCACCCATGATAGCAGTCAAAAAAGCCCCGTCCCAAATGACTACTTTGGGACGGGGCGCCGCGCAGCCGATAATATCGAGCGTTCAGCATCTAGTTTTCTAACCCGGCAGCGACTATAATCGCCACCGGGCCAATCGCAATAATCGCCACCAGACCAATCGATGGTCTGCACTTACAGCACTCGCAAACAAGTTGCAACGGCACCGTAGATATTGGCGTCGTTACCCAGCTGTGCCGGGACCACGTGCGGACGAGGCATATCTTTCAGAAAACCAGTGTAGTGCGCCATGACGTCATCCATCTTACGGTCGAGCGCCTCGAACAGCGCGGGATGGCAGCTGATGCCACCACCAATCGCGAAGACCGCCGGGTCGATAACGCACTGCAGATTCACAAGCACACGATCAAACAGCTCAGCATAGGTATCCAATCCGCGCTGCACGGCGGCGACTTCGGACGCGCCCCCGCGCTCCAATAGCTCGAAGATCCGACGGCCATCGAGGGCCTCCAGTTCAGCTTCATCCGAAATGCCAAGTTCGACTGCCACGAGATTCTGCAGGCCGTGCCATCCGCTCGAAGTCGCGAATGTATCGCAATGATCAAGCGGTTCGTTTACGTTGTTGGACAGGAAGCTGAACTCGCCCGCGAAACCGCCCGCACCCATCAGCACCCGGCCGTCAACCACGATGCCTCCGCCGATGCCCGTACCGATTACCGCCACGCAACCCACGTCCACGCCGCGCAACGCACCGGCAGCGTACTCGCCAAGCGCACAGCTTTTGCCATCGTTGACAACGGTCACAGGCAACCCCAGTCGCTCGCGCAGCACTCGACCAAGCGGAAACCCGTCCATGTACGGCAGCGCACCACCGCGATGGATCGTCCCGTCTGGATCGGCCTCGTAACCGAAGATGCCACCCGGGGCCGAGATGCCCACACCTACAACCTGTTCGCGATACGGCTCTACGAGCGCCACGAGCGTGTCGACCAGCTGATCGGCCGAAACGAACGTCGTCGGAACCGAACCACGGTCACCAAACTCGTAGTTCCCACTCACAACCGCCCATTTGACGTTCGTTCCGCCGATATCAATTCCAAAAAGCTGCCTCATGGCCGCTCCCGTCTCGCTCAATGCGTCTACATGTTCGCAGGCTCTTCCATAAAGGCCATGAGCCTGCGGTTGAGCAGACGACCCCAAAACGTGCAGATGCCGCCCGACAGAAACACGGCGACTACGGTGCCGATACCGATGCCCACCACAGCACCCGTACGCACAAGCCCGTAGGCCAGCGCGATGCACAGACAGGTACCGTCAAAGAGGTACTTCGCCTTGCCGAACTCGCAGTGAAGCGCCTGGGAGAGCGTCTGCACCATGCCGTCGGGTGCCACGGGGACGAGCCGCGCGGAGACGATCAGCGTCACGCCGAGCGTCGTGAACGACACGGCGAGAACCAGCATGATCAGGCCGTCGACGAGTCCTGTCGCGGTAAACGGGAACAGCCAGATATTCAGTACGTCGATAAGCGCACCGAACAGCAGGGTGACGGGTATCTGCATGAGGATCTTGACGTCCGGATATCGCACCATGCAAAGCTGGGCGACCACGAACACGCAGTACACCGCAAACGACGCCGTGCCGAGGCTCAGGCCCTCGATGGCGTACATCACGTACGGCACTGTGCTGATGGGCGCAACACCAAGCCCCGTGCGCGCATTCATTACAACGCCGCAGCTCAGGAATAGAAGCCCGCATACGTAGACCATCATTCGACGCGCTAGATTCTGCCGCATCACATCGTCCTCTCGTTCGCATCTTCACCTATCGACCGAATAGTACTCCGTGACATCGCCCCAGGGCGTCACTCGTACGCAATCGCCACCTCAACGGCATGGTGCCAGCCGGCGACCTTCTCGGCGCGCTCCTCTGCCGCCATAGCGGAATCCCAGGTCGCACGCGGCGGCGTTGCCGAGGTGACCTCGGGGCCGTACATGCCCAGCGCGATACCGCAGCACCAGGCGGCGCCCAGGCCGCTCATCTCGTCGTTGCCGGCAGCCCGCAATGGGGTCTCCAGCAGGTCGGTGAGAAACTGCATGAGGTAGCCATCGCGCGTGGGACCACCGTCGACGCGCAGCTCAGACAAGGCAAGGCCCGAATCGCGACGCATGGCGTCGGCAACGTCGAAAATCTGGTAGGCGATGCTTTCATCTGCGGCGCGCACGAACTCGGCACGGCCCGTGGTGCGCGTCATACCGAAGACGGCGGCCTCGGCATCGCTCGCCCAATGGGGCGCCCCAAGGCCGGTGAACGCCGGTACGAGGTACACATGGCTCGCCGGATTCGCAGCATAGCACAACTCCGTGACCTCGTCGGGCGTAGCCACGAGGCCCATGTCGTCGCGCAGCCAGGTCTTAACGGCACCTGCGTAGTTAATATTGCCCTCGAGCACGTAGGACGCCTCGCCGCTCATGCGCCACGCCAGCGAGCTCGACAGCCCGCAGCTACTCCGCACGAGCTCGGGACCCACGTTCATCATCACGGACGAACCGGTGCCGAGCGTCGCCTTTGCCATCCCGCGCGAGAGGCAGCCCTGGCCAAAGAGGGCAGCGTGGGAGTCGCCAAGCGCGCCGTGTATCGGCACGGGCGCGGGCAGGAAGCCCCCAAGGTCAGTTTCGCCAAAGCAGGCGTCGGAATCACGGACCTCGGGCAGGCAGGCAGCGTCGACACCGAACAGTGCGCAGACCTCGTCCGACCAGGCGAGTTTCTCCAGATCAAAGAGCTGCGTACGGCTTGCGTTCGAGTAGTCGCACGCGAATGTGCGGCCACCCGTAAGGGTCCAAACAACCCACGAGTCGATGGTGCCCAGACACAGGTCGCCCTGAGCGGCAAGCGCCGCGGCACCGGGAACATGCTCGAGAATCCAGGCCATCTTGGCCGCCGGATAATAGGGCGAAAGCGCCAGACCGGTCACACCGCGTACCAGCTCGGCGGCACCATCAGCAGATGCGACTGCCTCGCACACGCTGCGGGCGCGGGCGCACTGCCACACGATGGCGTCACACACAGGCTGGCCGGTTGCGCGGTCCCACGCCACGGTGGTCTCGCGCTGGTTGGAGATGCCGATACCGGCAATATCGGCCGGGTCGACCCCAGTCTCCTCCACCACAGCACGCGCCACGGCCAGCACGTTAGCCGCGATCTCGGCCGGATCATGGCTCACCCAGCCGGCCTCGTTGACGATCTGGCGGTGTGCGCGGTCGGCACGATGAATCAGATGGCCGCCCTCGTCCACCAGCAGCGCCTTGGTGCCCTGCGTGGACTGATCGATTCCGATGATGTAGCGGCCCATGGCCACCCCTTTCAAAATGAATGTGACAAAGGGACTGTCCCTTTGTCACATTCCAATTACTCTGCGGGCAGGAACTCGGCAACGGTCTTGGCAATGCCTTCGCCGGTAAGGCCGTAGTGCGCGAAGACCTCGGGCGAGGTGCCGGTGATGACCGGCGCGTCGGGCAGGCTCAGACACTTGACCGGACGCGGGCAATGCTCGCCCACGACCTGCGCGACCATGGAACCCAGGCCACCGAAGGGGCTGTGCTCCTCGACGGTCACGACGGCGCGCGTGGCACCGGCGGCCTCAATCACGGCCTCGGCGTCGAGCGGCTTCACACAGTACATGTCGAGCACCGTTGCCGAGATGCCCTGCTCGGCCAGCAGGTCGGCGGCGTCCACGGCGTGGCGGACCATCTCGCCGGTGGCGACGATCGTCACATCGGTGCCGCGGCGCACCCAGGTGGCGCGGTCCATCTGGAACGGGCACTCCTCCTCGGTGTACACGTCCTCGACCGGGTTGCGGCCCACGCGGATGTAGGCCGGCTTGTTGTCGGCGACCAGGGCACGCACGAGCTCAGCGGTCTGGAAGCGGTCGCTCGGCAGATACACGCGCATGTTGGGGATCGCGCTCATGGCGGCGATATCCTGCGCGGAGTGATGGCTCATGCCCAAGGCGCCGTAGGACACGCCGCCCGAGATGCCGATGAGCTTGACATTGGTGTTGGAGTACGAGACGTCGACCTTGCACTGCTCATACGAACGCGTAGTCACAAAGGATGCGGGCGAGGCGGCCCAGGCCTTCTTGCCGCACGAAGCCATGCCAGCGGCGATGCTCACCAGGTCCTGTTCGGCAATGCCGACCTCAACGGACTGTTGGGGATACTGATCGAAGAACGGCGTGAGCGATGCGGAGCCGCGGGAGTCGGAGCACAGGACGACGATGTCCTTATCGGTCTCGGCGGCCTCGAGCAGCGTGTCGCAGATAACCTTGCGGTTGGCGATCTTGTTAGCCATTGATGGCCTCCTTATGGGCAGCGAAATCGGCGATGATCTGGGCATATTCCTCGTCGTTGGGCAGATGGTGATGCCAGCCGGCCTTGTCCTCCATGATGGGCGAGCCATAGCCCTTCACCGTGTTGAGGATGATGACCGTGGGCTTGCCCTTGGTCTCGGCCGCAAGCGTCAGCGCGACATCGATGGCCTGGACGTCGTTGCCCGGAATGGACAGCACGTTCCAGCCGAAGGCGGCCCAGCGCTCCTCCTGCGAGTCCTGCTTCATGACGTCCTCGGTGCTGCCGCTGATCTGCAGGCGGTTGCGGTCCACGAGCGCGCACAGGTTATCGAGCTGGTAGTTGCCGCCGCTCATGGCGCCCTCCCAGACCGAGCCCTCGGCAAGCTCGCCGTCGCCCATGATGGTGTAGACGCGGTAGTCGCGGCCGTCCATCTTGCCGGCGAGCGCCATGCCCACGGCCACGGGCAGGCCGTGACCCAGCGAGCCCGAGTTCATCTCGATGCCCTTGAGCTTGTTGTTGGGGTGACCGATGTAGGGGCTGCCGAACTTGGAGAAGCGGGCCTTGACGTCGTCGAGGTCAAGATAGCCCTCGTGGCAGAGCACCGCGTAGTAGGCTTCCATAGCGTGGCCCTTGGAGAGCACGAAGCGGTCGCGGTTGGGATCGTCGACGGTCTCGGGCGAAATGTTGAGGTGGTTGGCGTAGAGGGTCATGAGGGCGTCGATCACCGACATGTCGCCGCCGATGTGGCCGCCGGCGCCAGCCATGATGATATCGACGCAATCGCGGCGAAGGTCCCAACGCAGGGACTCAAGCTCTTCGATAGTTGCCATTTCTACTCTCCTCGCAGGTAGGCTTTAACGTCTTCTTCGATGGGGTCGTATAAATCGGGGGCAATGCCGATGTACTTGCACGCCTCGTAGAGCACCGGCACCACGTTGGCGTGAATAGCGACGCAGTGGTGGATGTAGGGACCCTCGACAATCTTGGCCTCGAGGCGCTTGAGGTTGTCGACCTCGACCCACAGGTAGGTGCCCATGCCGGCCGGGCCGTCGATGCCGAGGGCGTTGCCCAGCAGCAGCGAGTACTCGCCGTTGTCGCCGTCAAAGCGGGCAAGGGTGAGGTCGCCGTGTTTAGCCTCGGCCGTCAGCGCGCCGGGGTGATCGAAAGCCAGCGGGTAGGTGAGCTTGGGCTTGACGGCCGCGCAGCTGCAGGGCCAGGGGCCGCAATGCTGCAGCAGCTCGCCGTTCTCGTTGTCGGGATGGCGAACCGTCCAGTCGGCAAACATGCCACGGTGACGGCCCAGGTCGGCAGCCTCGACCATCAGCGCAGTGATGGCGCCGTGGATATCGGTCTCGCATACGATAGGAATGCCCATCTCGTTGAGGATGGCGTTGGCGGCGCAGGGCATAATGCCCAGCTCGTCCTGCAGGGCGTTCCAGCACTGGATGGCGCCGGCGTTGCAGCCGTACTTCTCGACCAGGCGCTTCATAGCGATGGCGAGGCCTGCAACCGCGGGGACCTTGTCCTCGGGTATGCAGATCTCAAAGCTGTGGCGAATGTGGTCGAGCATGGCGGCCATGGTCTGCTCGTCGGCCTGAGCGGCGCGGACAGCCTGAACAAGTTCGGTCATGGGGATGGGCGAAAGCTGAATATTGAACTTCTCGAGCAGCTCGCCCTCGTTGCACATGGTGGACCAGAAGTCGAACGGACGGGTCGCCATCTGCAGGATGCGCGTGTGCTTGAAGGTCTTGACCACGTTGCACACGGCCAAAAAGTCCCAGACGCCGCGCTCGAACTCGGGGTCGGTCAGGCGGCAGTTGGTCATATAGGTAAAGGGAACCTGGAAGCGGCGCAGAACCTTGCCGGTGGCGAACAGGCCGCACTGGCTATCGCGCAGGCGGGTGCCATCGGGCTCGGGACGCTCGTCACGCGGGCCCCACAGCAGCACGGGCAGGCCGAGCTCGCGGGCAAGGCGGGCGCAAACGTACTCGGTGCCAAAGTTGGCGTGGCACAGCATGATGCCGTCGACGCCCTCGGCGCGGAACTTCTTGACGATAGGCTCAATATGGCTGTCGTCAAACAGCAGGCCCTCGTCGTTAATGTCGTCGATGTCTACAATGTCGACACCGATCTCGCGCAGGCGGTCAGCCGTCAGGCCGCGATACTTAAGCGCGTCCGGCGCGCTAAAGATGCTGCGGCGCGTGGGCACAAAACCGAGCTTGATCTTATTCATGTACGTCCTCCCCTAGTCGCATGTTCAGTAAACAGACGCGTGTTTCGTTTTATTCTGTTTACTAAATGTTTTACTCTTTTGTTTAGAAGTGTAACGCGAAATACCCGTAAACGGTAGAGAAATCAGCCTAAACGGTATATAAACAAACTGAACATATAAGGGGAACAAAAAGAGGGCCCCGAAGGACCCTCTCTATCCGCGCATGTATGTAAACGAATCAACACCGCCCTGTTACCGGGAGTACACCGCGCACGGTGATAACCTGGCGGCAAAGTCCGTGGCTAAGCGCCCATCTTGCGATAGACGTCCACGAACTCCTTGGCCAGGATGCCAAAGCCCTCGGCACTCATAAGCTGGTCCTCGGCATGGACGACCAAAAGGTCGATGCTCAGGTCCTCGCCGGCAGCCGTCTGCTGGACAAGGCCGCCGTGAGCCGCGTGACCCTCGGCATAATGCTGCTGGCCCTCGGCGATCTTTGCCTCGGCCTCTTCGAACTTACCGTCGCGGGCCAGGTGAATCGCATCGATATAGCAGCTACGCGCGCAGCCGACGCCTGCAATGATCTGAAAGCTCTGAAGCTGAATCTCTTCTGTCGTCATGCTTAGAGCCTCATCAGTTCCTTGGCTTGGGCTAGCGCCTTAACGCCGTCCATCATGCCGTAGGTGGTCATGGGGATCACGCCCACCGGCACCTCGGGACATGCGGCGCAGACCTCGTCCTTGGCATAGCCAACCTGCGGCCCAAGCAGGATGCAGTCGGCATTGCGGCCAATGGTCGCGGCCTCGTTGACGGCGTGGGCGGAGACCTCGCACTCCAGACCCTCGGCGTCAGCAGCCTTCTTGATGTTCTTCATGATGATGCTCGTGGACATGCCGCCGGCGCACATTAGAACGATGTTTTTCATTGCAGTTCCTTTCCTGTAACCCCTCACAGGGACTTATATGTTTCGGCGATCAACGCGATCGACCGAACCTTCGAACTTGTGGACAATGACCTACTCGGCAGAAGCCTTTGCAGCAGCTTCCTCGGCCAGTGCCTCCTTATCGGCCATCTTGACGAACGGGATAAACAGCAGTCCGACCAGCAGGATTGCGGCGAGGACGATTGCGACCAAGCCAATGCCGCCCGTAAAGAAGTTGCTGATGGGCAGCGGCACGACAAACGGCATGGAAATGGTCGGGTTAAATGCATTGCCCAGACCGAGCATCAGGCCGACGGCGGCAGCAATGCAGGCCACGGGCTTGAGCAGGATGTAGGGGATGAACATATAAGGGTTCATGGCAATGGGCGTACCGAAGATGATGGGCTCGGAGATGTTGAAGAGTGCGGGCACCAGGGCAATCTTGGAGAGGGCCTTGTAGCGCTCGGACTTGGCCGTGAGCAGCGCAAGCTCCATGCCAAGGGCGTCAACAGAACCGACAGAGAACATGATGATGAACGACAGGTACGGCAGCGGCTGGCCGGCAACATATGCCTCGGTGTTGGCCAAGGCGCAGGCGCTGATAACCGGCATGTACACGCTCATCAGGACGCTGGGGTGAATACCAAAGAAGAACAGCAGGTTGCACAGCACAAAGTAGATAACGACGGCCCACGGGCTCGAACCGAGGAACATAACGGGCGCGGCAACGGTGGTGTTGATGAGGTTGAAGACGTCGCCGTAGGTCGTCAGGCCCATACCCCACTTAAGCAGCGCGGCCGTGGTGAAGATAACGATGGCGCAGAACATCGGAGATAGCGAATCGTTAACGAACTGAGGGACGGAATCGGGCATGGGGATGGCGATATGCTTCATAAGGAAGTTAAGCGCCTTCGGCACGATCAACGCCACGAGCAGCGCAACGAACAGACCCGAGCTGCCCAGATAACGGGTCACGATAAACGTCGAGCCGTCCTCGGCATGGCCAAGAGGAATCAGCAGGAGCAAAACGCCAATAGCCGCAACCGTCGACGTAAGGCCTTTGTTCCCGAGCACCTTGCCGTAGGAGTACGAGACCGAGGCGCACATGTAGATGGCGCCGAGGTTCATGGTAACGACCAGTACGTCGGTAATCGTCGCCGACATGCCGGTGCTGGCAAGGAACGCCTGCAGCGGCGGGATCGGCAGCCCGTTGATAATGGAGAGCAGCGCCACGCCCAGCGTAACGGGCATGGTCGCCATCATGCCGGACATAAGGCCCTTTACGACGTTAAAGCTACTCACTTTGTGGGCAATGGGGCCCACGTGCTTCTCGAGGAAGCCCTGCATCGAATCGAGAACGCTCATTTGTGTTCACTGATCCTCTCTAAACGAATCATCTAGCTGTCAAACGGGAAATTGCGGCCGACTCTTTCCCGCCTATGACCAATGGAAATATGGTTACGCCTTGAGCTCGAGGACGAGGAGCCAATCCCCAACCCCGGGTTTGTCAGGCAGGGTAATGCTGTCCGTGACGGCAAGGGCGTCCTCGCCGTCACGGTATGCGCCCGTGCGAGGGTTAAACCATCGGCTTGCATAGGCAGCGCCCGTCGGCACACCCTCGATAGCAAGCTTTTGGCGCACGGTATCGCCAAAGTACGCGACGATGCGCGAAAGGTCCTGGTTGGCGGTTGCCAGCGGAGCCTTGTTGGCAAACAGGTTGCCCGCATCGGTCGTTTCGTAGGGAGCGAGCTCCCAGAAGTGATTGTCTTCGTAGAAGGAACGCATGTAGCCCATCTGGACCGCACCTTCTCCGTCTACCGCCTGGGCCCAAGTAATGCCAAAGCGGTTGAAGATTGCCATAAAGGGGTCGAGCTCCTCAGGGCTTTCCCACACGTTGTCCCAGATTCCCTGGGCTCCGTAGGTATAGCCGGCGCCGCCGGCCTGCATGCAGATATACGCCACGCGGCGCAGCATGTCTGCGGTGCACAGGCGCGTACCCATCTCCTCGAGCGTCGAGCAAAACTCGTAGAGCGCCTCGCCCTCAACGAAGGGCTTGTCGTCATGAGCTGCCAGATAGTCAAAGTAGTCGCTTGCCTTGATGAGGTAATCGCCGTGACCGGCCTGGTTGAGCGTAAAGTCCATCCAGGGTTCATCCTGGTAGTAATCGGCAAAGGGGCGCTCGTTGGTATAGTGCGCCGTCGCCAGATGACCATAGCCGTCGCGTGCCTCAATCTCCAAGGCGACCTCACGCCAGCCGTCAAGCATGGCGGCTCGACCTTCTTTGCGGTATCCGGCAACCTCGCCGGCAAGCGTCCACACCATCGGATATACACCGTAGCGCGCCACCAGGTAGCGGGCGAGGTGCTTTTGGTGTTCCACGGCATGCTCGCCGAGAATGGCAAACGCCCACGCTTGCCCAAGTGCGTTCACTAAGCCCGCATCGGCAATATAGGCCATGCGGCGGTCGAGCTCCCGCTGGTAGAAGGCCACATTAGGCACATCTTCCACGCCCTTGGCCATGCCACCGTCAATCCAATAGCGATCTCCTGCGCCCATGTCAGAGCGCAGGTTGGTCTGATAGACGGTAAAGCCCTGCTCAACGCGCAGGTCGACCATGCCGCGGAACTGGCTCGTCATGCCGGGATGGTTCGACGTATCCCAGCTCTCGCGGTAGGCAAACTCCCAATGGGTATCGCCCAGCCAAAAGAACGGCGTACCATCTGAATAGGCAAACATGCGCGAATCGTCTGCAACGCGGATAAAACCGTGGCGGTACAGATCGAGCTCGCCCTCGTACGGCACGGCCTCGACGTTGCCCGTGCGGCCATTAAGGCCGGTCTGCTCGGGAGCCTCGATAACATAGCTCCAAGCGCCGAGCTCGGTCGGAGCAAACGACACGCGATAGATACGCTCGCCGTCCCAGTAGGCCTCACGGCGAATTACCCTGCCGCTCGGGCCGGTGAACTCCGCCCAAATCTCAACATCCAAAAACGGGTTGTCGAACGAGCAGGCGCTCTCGAACGTCAGAATAACCGGACGCCACATCTCGGCGGCAGCGTTTTGATTCAACGTCATATCCATTGCAGACCCCTTTCTGGTCTTGGTGCCTACTAGTTCAGTCCTCGCTCGCTGGCGGACGTCACGGCAAAGTCAACGATCGCTTGGGCATCCTCGGCACAAATAAAACCTTGTGACACCTCGATCGCCGTATCGCGCTCACACAGAGCGCGATAGTTTTCGAGCGATCCGTACAGCTCCTTGAGCATCGATGCCGAAAACGACTCCATATGGCCAAACAGGCCATCCTTGTCGCTCGTCTTATCGACCGTGCCCTGGCCCGGCTCCACCAGGCTCGTGTTGGAATAGCGGGCAAACGGATGCTCGAGCAGGCAAGTGCGAAGGCCGCCCTTGGTGTTGCCCAAGGCATCCTTTACGTTCTCGCCGTTCGCGTCCAACTCAATGCGCGGACATGTTGCCGGAGCGGCACCCGTGCGAACCCAACGGAACAAGTTGCGGAAAGCGGCGTGGAAGAGGTACTGCGACGGGTAGGCGTTTGCCTCGGCGTGCTTGCCGACGTACACCGGCAAATGATCGATGCGCTTGAGGTCCTCGTCGTCCTGGTAATAGTCGACATAGCTCCACTGCGTATCGTGGGAAGCACCCGTCACCTCGTACAGCCGGTATTTAAAATCGGGGTCGTCGCTATCGGGCATAAGCGTGCGCCAACTCTCAAAGCGACCGTTCTCGCTTTCGGTCTGAAGGGCGATAAACGGCTCCTCGGCATGCTCGACGCGCAGCAGGTGGTGCGCATACCCTCGGTCGCTCTCGTACTGGTTGACGGGAATGCACATCGAGTGGATACCACCGCCGGACAGATATCCGTCGAACACGCGGCCACCGCGGCGCGCGTCCTCGCGATAGGCAAAGCTGTTAAGGTAGCGAAACAGATAGGCGCCGGACTGCGACCATCCCGTAAGGCAGATTGCCTGGCGAGGATAATCGCGGATCGGGTTGAGGTCGGAGTCCTCGCGCAGCAGCCAGGCAAGATCGGTCAGCATGTCCCAAAACAGGCCCGTCTCGTAGGAAATATCCATGTCGGGAAGCGCGCCGCCGCGCTCGAGCTGCTTCGGATCGTAGTCGAAGGGGCGCTCGGGAGTCGGGTTTGCCCAGCTCATAAAGCCATAGCGATCGGGATTGAATTCCTTGAGCTTGGCGATGGTGTTGGGCTTACTGGTGATGCCCACGTAGATGTCGCCGGAGCGCACAAACTCGCCGTAGCCCAGGATCCACATGCGCTCGATTTCCATGAACGACGTGGGGTTGATAATCTCGACCACCACATTGCCGCTCGCCTGCGCCGGATCTTTCGGGGCGCGAACAACGATGCGGTTGGAATAGGGGGCGTCCGCGGTCATGACCTCCACGCCGCCGTCTTCATCGGCAGTACGGTACACATTGGCCGTGCCATCGACGCGATACTCGCGCTCGGCGTAGCCCTTTGCGCTCAGATGACAGTAGCGCTCGGCGCTCGAAAACGGATAGCTCTCATCCGTGATGGGCATTTCGGAAATACCGCTGATCATCTTCGTCCCCCTTGTCGTTGCGTTTGTTGAGACAAACTCTACTGGGGACGCAACTTAACTTCTATCGATTCCTAAGTTGAGTTACTAAATATTTAGCTTAATGAACAGCTGAGTGTTAAGCTCACTTTTAGTTGTCAATCGTTAGGAATCACCATGGCCGTCACTGCAAAACAAATCGCCGACCAGCTGGGAATCTCGGCAGCGGCCGTCTCCCTCGCACTTAACAACCGACGCGGCGTAAGCGAAAAGACTCGCCAGTTAGTACTCAGCACCGCCGAGGCCCTAGGTTACGACTTTAGCAAGATTAAGTTTGAGCGCCAAAAGAGCGGAACCGTCGCACTGGTTGCCTTTAATCGACGCCGCATCTTCTCGAGCCCTTTCTTTTCCGACATGCTTGCCGGAGTCGAAGGCGCCCTGAGGCACGCGGGGTTCTCATTTTCACTGGTGAACTACTCGCCATACGAGAACATACAGGAGCAGATTGCCAACATCGCCGAGGCGCAATACGACGGCGTCATCATCCTTGCGACAGAGATGTTCGAGTCGGATTTTATGCCGTTCGCGTCGCTGGACTGCCCTCTGTTGCTGCTGGATTCATGCATGAACGTTGGGGTCGATACGGTCAAGATCGACAACGCCGCCAGTATGGCGCTTGCCGTACAGTACCTGTATTCGAAGTATGGATCTGTCCCGGGGCTGTTAGCGACACCCATTACCTTGGGCAACTTCGCCGAGCGACGCTTTGCCTACGAGCACGCCATCGGTCAGCTATCGGGCTCGGAAAAGTTCGGCACCATCCACGAGCTCGCCGCCGCTCCAGATGAGGCATACGCCGGCATGCTCGACATTATTGATTCGGGCGAACCCCTCGCCCAAAACTACGTCGCTGTCTTTGACGATATAGCTATTGGGGCCATGAAAGCCTTTATCGAGCGTGGTTATCGCGTGCCTGATGACGTACGCATCGTCGGCTTCGACAACAACGCCGGCGGAACCTACGTGCAGCCTCAACTGACCACGCTCAATGTTCCTTCGCAATATATGGGCTCCATCGCCGCACGGCGCCTCGTCGAGATTATCGACGAGGCCGAACACCACCCGCTCAAGATCGAGCTGGGGACATCGCTCATCAAGCGCCGTTCTGCCTAGAGCTCGCGCACGCTCTTGCGCTCGACAAAATACGTGCTCACCTGTGTTTTGCACGTGTATTTCTTGGGATTGCGGATATTGCCCACCAAGCGGCGCACGGCGATCTCGCCCACCTCGTGCTTAAGAACGTGCACTGTGGTGAGCGGCGGATTGGAGAACGCGCCCACAGACAAGTCGTCAAACCCGATGATCGAGATGTCGTTCGGAACATCGATTCCCGCCTCGGACAGCGCCCTCAGGGCACCCACCGCGAGCACGTCGTTGTCGGCGAAATACGCCGTCGGAAGCGCCTCGCGCGGCGTTTGAGACAACCATGCAGCCATATCCTCATACGCCGTCTCCAACGTGGTGCCCAACGGAACCCGCCAGTCTAGATCGAACGCGATACCCGCCTCGGCAAGGGCGCGCTCGAAACCCCGTTCGCGCGCTTTGAAATTCTGGATGCGAAAATCTCCTGCAAGATAGCCGATTTTGCAATGCCCGTTGTCAATCAAGTAATTCACAGCACGCAGTGTCGAGTCCTCGTTGGACATCACGACCGCATCGAAATCATAGCGGTCGCTCCATCCGTCGAGCACTATGATATGGGCGGCACCGCCGTGGAACAGCTCGTAATCCTCCTCCCCCAGCTCTGTGCCAAGCAGCACGATGGCAGCTGAGGGATCGTTCACGATGGCCTCAACCTGGGGACGCGCGCGATCTAGATCGGAGAAGTCGATGGAAACGAAGGAGGTGCTCATGCCATGGCGGCGCGCCTGGCGCTCCACGCCTTCGATGACAGAGGGATGGAACGTGCTCTCGTCAACGATCTTGCCGGTTTTTCTCGCCAGCACGAACGTGATGGCATCCAGCTGCGAGGTCTGTTGGTATCCCATGGTCTGAGCCGCTTCACGGATGATTCGGGCCGTCTCCTCGCTCACGCTGCGCTTCCCGTTGAGTGCGTTGGATACAGTGGCGGGCGAGAAGCCCGTCGCGCGGCTGATTTCGCGCACGCTGACCTTTGCCATGAAGAGCTCCTAAACAACTAAACAAATGTTTTGCTATATGTATAAATACCGCAAATCATCGGGCGGCACTCCGAGTATTCCGCAAACGGTCGAGATGGACACGGCTCGGGCACATGCCAGGGCCGTGTCCATGCAAATACCGCGCGTCGCCAGACTGCCGCGCAGCACTCCAATGGTTGACACCTTTTGATATGCTTTTCTGATACATATTGCCATTCCTAAATGGGAGGGACCATGGACATCAGACGGCGCATCGAGGGCTGCACGGATCTCACCCCCGCTGAGCAGCAGCTCGCCAGCACGGTGCTGGCCCTGGGCGACCGCCTGCGCGGCTTCACCATCAAGGAGCTCGCGCATACGGCGAATGTATCAATTCCCAGCGTGCATCGCTTTTGCAAAAAACTCGGACTCGAGGGCTTCAAGGAGCTCAAGGTCGAACTGGCGCGTTCCGAGGCCCGCCGCGTGGACCAGAAGGGTGAGGTCGACATCAACTTCCCCTTTGCCGCCAACGACACCGCCGACGCCGTGCTCGCCCAAATGGCCTCGGTCTACCAAACGACCCTAGCCGACACGCGGGACCTGCTCGATCCCGCCGCCCTCGAGCGCGCCGCCGAACTGCTCGACCGCGCTCGCGGCATCGACATCTACACGCAGTCGCACAACCTGTACCCAGCGCAGATGTTCTGCGATCGCCTGCTCTCCATTGGGCGCAGCGCCTCGTGCTTCGAAAGCGGCGAGCGCCAGACGCGCATAGCGCTCGCCTCCGACTGTCACCACGTGGCCATCGCGATCTCCTACTCGGGGCTGGGTCCCAACCTCGCAACTATCCTGCCCATCCTGCACGAGCGCAACGTCCCCACCATCTTTGTGGGCACGCCGAACGGCTGCCGGCTCAACCCCGGACTCGACGTGTACCTGCACGTGAGCGACCGCGAGAGCCTGCAGAACCGCATCACGCAATTCGCCAGCCACATCGCGGTCCAGTACGTCCTCGACTCCCTCTACGGGTGCCTGTTCGCACGGGACTACGCGAACAGCCGCGCGTTCCTGGAGCGTTCCCTGCCCGCCACGAGCCTCCCGGCGCTCCGCCGCACCGAACTCAGCCCCACCGAATACGCCAGCGTCATGCTCAACCGTTTGCGGTAGGCAGGGCATGGCGAAATCCCAGGCAGAAAGCCCCGTTATTCGTTGGGATTGACCACATCGAGCAGCGTGAACGACGAATCCCCGTCGAACTCGTACACCGCCATACCGCAATTGCCCACGCGCTTGCCTGTGACCTCGCGCAGATCGACGCCAAACGCACGCGGGAACTGGGCGATCGCCGCGCCATGGCTCACCATGAGGACGGATTCGTGCTCCGGCCTGCGCATGAGCTCGGTGACCGTCCGGACCAGCCTGTCGCGAAACTCCATCTCGTCCTCGCCGCCGAACTGCACGTAAAAGTCACCGAAGGGAGGCTCCAGGTTGAGGTCCTCGGTGATGCCCTCGAACTTGCCGAAGTTCCACTCCTTGAGCCCCTTGACGCGCTCGTAAGGCACGCCCGGCACGATGAGCTCCGTCGTGTCGCAGCAGCGCTCCGATGTGCTTGAATACACGTGGTCAAACTGAATACCCCGCTCGCGGAAGTACGCGCCCGCCTGGCGCGCCTGCTCGATGCCGAGCTCCGTGAGCGGCGAGTCGCACCAACCCTGCTTGCGACGCAGCACGTTGAACAGCGTCTGACCGTGGCGAATCATGTATACCTTTGACATGGCGACCCCCTTTGTTGCGCGCGAATGGGTTTGCCCGCATCGCGCATCCCGTGGCACTCAAGGGCATCATACGACTTAGAGCATGGTTCAAGTAAAGGTCTTGTTGCGCGCAGGCCCTCTCGCCACGCCGTCTTGCGCCGGCGACCACGCGTCTCGCCATCCTGCAACGGCGGCGCGCAGGGGCCCTATCGATCTGCGGACGTCTTATGCCCGCTCCTCTGCGCGCGGCGCTCGCGCAGCCACTCGGAGAATTCCTCCACATGGTCCCACGAGGCGTCCTTGATCACATCGATCACCGCCGAGGACAACGTCACCGTGATGAGCGAGAACGCGATTTTGGCGACGGGGATGTAGCTCAGCGACAGCGCCAACACGGTGAGGTCGGTAAACAGGTAGCAGCGCCCCACGCGCCAACCCGTGATCTTGGAAATCGACAGGGCGAGCGCGTCATCGCCGCCGGCGGAAGCGCCCTGGCGTATCACCAGCCCCACACCCACGCCAACAAAGAGCGCGCCCAACACGGCCGCGGCCAACGGACGGTCGGAAAGATTGGGCAGCATGTACGGTAGGCTCTCCCACAGCTTGTAAAAACCCGCGACCGACACCGTGGCCACGGCCGACCATCCGAGAAAGCCGCCGCCGAGCACTTTGAGCGCCACCGCATATGACACGACGTCCAGCACAGGCGACACCACAGACGGCGGAATGCCCAGCCAATGATCGCCAAAAAGCACGAGGCCGATGATGCCGCCCTCGGTGATGCCCGTCACATTATGGATGTTGTGGACACCAAAGGTAAAAATGGCCGATCCGAGCAGGATCAACGCAACGCGCTTGGCAAACTCGAGAGGTCGCAGGCCCGCGATGCGCACCGCGCGACGATCCGCCTGCCGCTCCGTATGGGCGCTACCCTGCCGAATCCCTTCCTGGCTCTTCGCGTCCCCGCTCTTGTCTGCGTCTGCAAAACTGGAACAGTCGCCCTCCGTCGTGGCAGATTGGTCCTGAGCGGTTTTCATGTCCTGGTGCTGCGTATTCGTGCGCGGCATAGATATCACGTCTCCCAAGTGATTGGCGTGATTCTAGGCTATCTGAGGTTGGAACCGGCGGCAAGCCGGACGGCGGCGGCACCGAGCGCCGTTCACGCCGTCTCCAAAAGCACCCGTGCAACGCCGCAGCGCGGTATGCGCAGCGCCCCATCGCCTGCCCAGCCCTTGCCACATGCAAGCACCGCCTTACAGCGGCACGCATGCGCTACGCGCTACGCGCGCTCCTCGACGGCACGCTCGACCCGCACCAGGTCCGCAAGCTCGCGACGGCGCACGACCAAGATCGCCAAGGGCACCACCGCAACCGCCACGCCTGCCGCGATGAGCGTTCCCTGCACGCCGAACACGTGGGCGAGCGTGGGCGCGCAGAGCAGGGGAATCGCACCCGCCAAGTTGTAGCCCGCACCCATGGCGGCGTTCACCCGCCCCACCTGATCGAGCGTGGCGTGCACCTGAACGAGCGTGTTCGCGATGGGGCCAAACGCCGCAAACGCCACGCCGAGCGTGAACTGCCCCACGCATGCCACCGCCACGAACGGCGTCGACACGTAGAGAAGGCTGCCCACGCCCGTCATTAAGAGCACCACCAGCATGGCGCGCACGTTGATATGGCGCGTGGGCATGACGCCCGCCAGGGCCGCACCGATAAGCCCGCCCACGCCCGAGAGCGCCGAGAGCCAGCCCATCCATTCCGCCCCAACGTGCAGCACGTCGCGATAGAACAGCGATTCGAGCGGGTCGAACGCGCCGTATCCCATAAAGGAGAGGAGCGTTGCCCAAAACAGCAAGGTGAGCACGCTGCTGCCAAAGATCGTGGAAAACCCGGCGGACACGCTGCCCTGTGGCTTGCCGGAAAGCCCACCTGCCAAGCCCTCCGCGCCGTCGTTCCCACGACTCCCTTCCGGCGACTCGACAGCCGCAGCCTGGGCATCCGTCCCCTCACCCGCCGGCGTCCGCAGCGCCCGCAGGCCAAATCCGGGTATGCAGGCGAGCGCGGTGCACCCCACCATAAAAAGAAACACCGTCTGCGTGGGCGCGACGAGTGCGATGGCACCACCCACCAGCGGTCCCACCACCGTCACTATGTTGTTCACCAGCGTGAGCATCGAGTTCACGCGCTTGAGCTCATCCATATCGCCCGTCAGGTAGGCGGGAAACGCGCGCGGGATGATGTCGGAGATGCCCCAAGCGAGGCCGAACACCGCAGCCCCCACGTACACGCCCACGATGCTCGTCCCCAGCACCTGATAGAGCAGGCCGCTCGCTATGAGCCCTGCCGCCGCAACGCGGAAGTAGCGCTGCGGGCCCACGCGGTCCAATAGACCGCCGCCTTTCACCTGCCCCGCGACCATGCACATATTCAGCAACGCGACCGCGATGGCGTTATCGCCCACGCCGGCGCCCATCGCGAACGTGAGCGTGCCCATCACGCCGATGAAGTAACTCGACATCGCGCCGAGATATAAGAACAGGCGCGCCGCGACGAGGCGACGCACCTGACGAGTCAATTCCGGGGTCGAAAAGCCGCGCCGTGCCTTCATGCTCACCATGCTCCCATGCTCACGCCATTCGATTCGCTTTAACGCGCTAGTGTAGCAAAGCGGGTGTGCCGTTTAGCACCTCTTCGGAAGCGGAACGACTCCGCAACAATCCCGCGCCCTGCGCGCCGCCGTGGGGTACCATGAACACAAGAATACCCCGGTATTTGCCACAAGGACCCGAAAGGCGCGCATGCCCCGCACACTTCACGACGGCTTTGGCCGCGGCATCAACTACCTGCGCATATCCGTGACGGATAAGTGCAATTTCCGCTGCGTGTACTGCATGCCGGAACAGGGCGTCCCCGCGCGCGACCACGCCGAGCTGCTCAGTGCCGAGGAAATCGCCCATTTTGTGCGGCTAGTGGCCGGCGAGGGCATCACGCGCGTGCGCCTCACCGGAGGCGAGCCGCTGGTGAGCCACCGCATCGTGCCGCTCGTCGAGGAAATCCGCGCCATCCCCCAAATCGAGGACATCTCGCTCACCACGAACGGTGCGCTGCTCCCCCGCCTGGCGCCCGCGCTGCGCGACGCAGGCCTCGACCGCGTGAACATCTCGCTCGACACGCTCGATCCCGTGCGCTTCTCCCAAATCACCCGCCTGGGACGCGTGGAGCAGGCGCTCGCCGGCATCGACGCCGCGCTTGCCTACGGGTTTGAGCCGGTCAAGGTGAACACGGTGGTGGTGCGCCGCATGAACCAAGACGTCCTGCAACTTGCTAAGCTCTCGCTCGACCGGCCCGTGCACGTGCGCTTTATCGAGTACATGCCGATCGGCTCGCCGGCAGTCACGTCGCGCCCCTCAAACGACGGGCACCGCACCGAGGGCGCACGCGCCCAGCTTTCAGGGCAATCCGGGGCGAACGGGGCCGCAATTCCTGCCAGCGCGAGCGCCGCGCCCTGCCCCCCAAGCGCCAACCCGCACTGCGGGGCGGGCACCTCGGGCGTGACCGGCGCACTCAATCCCGACCTGTGGGACGAGAGCGATATCGTGCCCGCCGACGAGCTGCGCGCGCAGATCTCCGCCGAGGCGGCGGCCGCGGGCATAGGCGAGCTGAAGCCCGTCGAGGACAGCGCTCCGTACGGCGCGGGCCCCGCCCGCTACTGGGCCTTCCCCGGCGCCGCCGGCACCGTGGGGTTCATCTCGGCCATGTCCAACCACTTTTGCGGCAGCTGCAACCGCCTGCGCCTCACCGCCGACGGCCAGCTGCGCCCCTGCCTGTTCTCCGACGCCGAATACCTTGTTCGCGATGCGCTGCGCTCCGGCGACGACGAGGCCGTCATCGCCATATATCGCGAGGCGCTCGCGCACAAACCCCAGCAACACGACCGCATTGACGGAACCCAGCGCTTCATGTCGCAGATAGGAGGCTGATCCCTGTGACCACCCGCACCCCCGACAAGCCCGAGCGCCCCAAGACCCTAGGGCGTACGATTCATGAGAAGTACCCCACCGCCGTGGTGGGCGAGCCTCCCGAGTTGACCCTGGTCGAGGGAGGGGGCTCCGGGACGGCGGCCGGCGGCGCTTCTTCCGTTGGGGCCGACGACGATCCGGCAGGCACCGGCGCCCCGGTCGGCGGCTCGGTCGACGGGCCTTCCGCCAACACCGGCGCCCCTTCCGCCAGCGCTGCTGTCCAGGTCGGTGCCGCCACCCCTTCCGCCAACCTCCGCACCCCCTCTACCGGTGCCAATGTCCCTTCCCCCAAGGTTGACACCCCCGCCGGCGCCGCCGCGCACGGCGAGCCCGGGCAGCGCGATGCCTATCGCGACGAGCTCACGCATGTGGACGAGCACGGCGACGTTCGGATGGTGGACGTGGGCGAAAAGGCGGTAACGCAGCGCCTCGCATTGGCGGAGGGCAGCATCCTCATGCACCCCGAAACGCAGGCCATGGTGCTGGAAGACCGCGCCAAGAAGGGCGACGTGCTCGCCTGCGCGCGCGTGGCCGGCATTATGGCGAGCAAGCGCACGAGCGACCTGATACCCATGTGCCACCCTCTCAACATCACCAAGGCAAAGATCGAGATCGAGCCCATCGCCGCCAACGGTTCTACACCGGCACACGGCTGGGCACCGGCGCGCGAGGATGGGCGCGTGGGCTTCCGCGTGCTCGCAACCTGCGGCGTCACCGGCGTGACGGGTATCGAAATGGAGGCGCTCACCGCGGCCTCCACCGCGTGCCTCACCATCTACGACATGTGCAAGGCCGCCGACCGCGGCATGGAGATCGTCGACGTGCGCCTGCTGCGCAAGGAGGGTGGTCGCTCCGGTCTCTGGGAGCGCGGCGACATGGGGGCAGAGTCCGATGACGCCCTCGCTCTAGACGCGCCCGATGCGGCTATCGAGGAGCCTCCGGCCCCCTCTCCTCTGCCCGGCGGCCCCAACACCGGCGACCCCGCGCCCGCCATCGCCTTTGTGGGCTATCAGAACTCCGGCAAGACCACGTTGGTCGAAAAGGTCATCTCCCGCCTCTCCCAGCGCGGCGTCCGCGTGGGCTCCGTCAAGCACCACGGGCACAAGGGCTTCGAGATCGACCAGCCCGGCAAGGACTCGTGGCGCCATGCGCAGGCGGGCAGCCGCCATGTGGGGCTCATCTCGCCCGACGCGTACGCCGAATACGCCCGCACCAAGGACGAGGTCCCCATCACCGACATGCTCACCCGCTACACCGACGTCGATGCTGTGATCGTAGAGGGCTACAAGGCCGCAGGGCTGCCGAGCATCGTGGTGGCGCGCTCCGGCATCGACCGCATGCGGGGCCGCGACTCCTTTGCGCTCATCGATGAGAACACCCTCGCCGTGGCGTGCAACGACGTGGTAGCGCGCGATTTTCGCACCCGCGCCGTCAAGGCTGCACGCGCCGCCGCCGAGGACGCCGACCGCGCGTTCGATGAGGCCGAGGTCGAGCTACCGCCGTTTTTGGACATCAACGACTCCGCCGCCATCGCGAGCTTTGTGTACGACCACCTGCAAAAGATGAAGTAGGCTCCAGGGCCGCCCTGAGCGGTCCCTGCGGCGGCCCTTGTGGCGATCTTGAGCGGTCCAAAGGGCCTTGCACGGCCCCTGCAGCAACCCCGAGCGGTTCCTGCGGCGACCCGAACGGTCTCAAGAGCCCTGAGCGAGCCCTGCGGCGGCCTGAACGGGCCCAAGGGCCCTGAGTGAGCTCTGCCGCAGGCCCGAGCTAGCCTTGCAGCAGACCCGAGCGAGCCCCGAGGCAGGCCCGGGCCGCTTGCGCAAAATCTAAGAAGCACGCAGGTAGCTGATACAATGAGCAGCGTTTAACTCACGTGATTGGAGTCGCATGGCACCCGTTATCGCCATCATCGGCGCCCTCGAAAAAGAAGTGCGCCAGATTTACGCCGCCGTCGAAAAAGGCACCGTCGCCGACGAGGCGGGCCTCACCGTGGTCGGTGGCGACTACCACGGCTTTACCGTGGTTGCCACCACCGCGGGCATGGGCACCGTCAACGCCGCCGCAGCGGCGCAGCACCTCATCAGCGCGCACGGGGCCAACGCGATCATCTTCTCCGGCATCGCCGGTGGGCTCAATCCCGCCCTGCACGTTGGCGACGTGGTCATTGGCGAGCGCCTGCGCTACCTCGATACGGACACGGCCCTCGTCGCCGAATCCGCCCCTGAGCTCGAGGAGTTCGCCAGCGCGGATTTCCTCGTGGACCTCGCCGAGGAGACCCTGCGCGCGCACGGCTACGTGGATGCAGCCCTGAGCGATGAGGGCAGCGAGGTCGAGGCCGCTCAGGCGCGCGCCGAGGCCGATGCCTCGCTTTGGCGTCGCAACAACCCCGGCACCGAACCCCAACAGTACCTACGCGGAATCATTGCCACCGGCGACCGCTTCGTGAGCGGCGCGGACGCCAAGGCCGCGGCCGTCTCGGCAACGCAGGCCGACTGCGTGGAGATGGAGGGCACCGCCATCGCGCACGTCGCCGCCAAGAACGACATCGACTGCCTGGTGCTGCGCGCCATCTCCGACAACTGCGACGAGAGCTACGATGCGCTCTCCTCCCGCGAGTTCGACCTGGAGGAGTACGCGCAGAGCGCAAGCGGCCTGGTGCTCTCCATCGTGCGCCGCCTTGCCGCGCAGTTGGGCATCGAGCCGCGCGATTAGCTGCGCGTTCGGGCAAGACGCGTCTAGTCCTGCGGCAGGCCACTGATCCTCACTCGATCGCACTCGCAGGCGGTCCTGCGCGCCGACCGTCCTTGTGGACATCCTGCGCACACCTCCGCGACCTGTCGCCGATAGATGCGCAGTCGCACTTGCAGACGGCCTCGTGCGCTGATTGTTTTCGCGGATCTCCTCCTCGCATTTCCGCGGCAAACGACCCGAATTGCGCACGCGGGAAGAACACGGGCCGTCATCGAAAACGTCTCGCCCGCAAGCCGCGCACCTCATCGAAATCGCATCCGTCCAACCGACGCGCCACCATCCCCAACGTCCCTGCGCAGACCGGGCACTGCCTTCAAAGCGTCCCGCCGTCAGCGCATCGTCTCCGCATCAATCCGACCGAAAGGCTCCCCTATGGCAGAGGCTATCAATTACAACAAGGTTCACTTTGTCGCCAGCTACGGCAAGGCGTCGCAGATTCCGCCGTCGACCTGCCCCGAAGTCAGCTTTGTGGGCCGCTCCAACGTGGGCAAGTCCTCCATCATGAACAAGCTGTTCAACCGCCGGAGCCTGGTCAAGGTTTCGAGCACGCCGGGCAAGACCGCCAACGTCAACTTCTTCGAGGCGGACGGCGTGCACTTCGTCGACCTGCCCGGCTACGGCTTTGCCCAGCGCAGCAAGGCCGAACGCGACCGCTGGGCCCGCCTGATCGGCGACTTCTTCGACTCGGAGCGCAGCTTCAACCTCGTGGTGTCCCTGGTGGATATCCGCCACGACCCCAGCAAACTCGACCTGCAGATGATCGAGTTCTTGCGCGAGAACGGCTTCAACTTCATCGTCTGCCTCACCAAGGCCGACAAGCTCTCCAAATCACAGCAGGCCAAGCAAGCGGCATCGATTCGCAAGCAAATCGGAGTCCCCGCCGACCGACTCATCGTCACCAGCAGCGAGTCCGGCCTGGGCATCGACAAGCTCAAGCAGGCCATCGCTGACTTCTGTCTTGACGTGGATGACGACATCGAAGAAGAAGGAGCACCCAGCTGCTAGAGCCCCGGTTGCCGGCCAATGTCCCGGCAATCAGTCGACACCGCAATCGCCCATCGGCAGCCCGCTCTCCGGTCAGTTCAACGGTCGCCGGTCGGTATCCCGGTCGCCCGGCAGCATCCCGGCTTCCGGTCGATGCCCTCTCGGACGCTTCAATTGCAGCGATTGGGGGGGTTACTATTTAAAATGTGTGGGGTTATTTCCAGCTAGGCAAAGTAACGCCCATTTTCACGCAGCAAAACCGCAGGCTTTTGCGCACCCCACGCCGGCTCTACTCAGCTTATGAGAAATAACCCCACACATTTTATTAATTGACGCCCCTAAAGCCTTTTCCCACGATCTCAGAGCTATCCACAATGGTGATAAAACACCCCGGATCGACCTCGCGCGCGTACCGACGGAGCTTGACCGCCTCGCGACGGCTCAGCACGCACATGATCACCGTGACGCACTGGCCCGAAAACGCGCCATATCCGCGGCTGATGGTCGCCGTGCGCTTGAGCTCCTTGACGATATAGGTCTCGACCTTGAGCGGTTCGCGGCAGATGATAGTGCACACCTTGCGCAGGTGAATACTCTCAATCGCCTTGTCAACCACCAGAGTTTTTGCAAACAGGCCAAGCACGCAATACAAACCGACGCGCGGGCCGTACAGCACGGCGGCAATGCACACGATCCCAATATCCACCAGCAACAGCGCGCGACCGATCTCCAACGTGCTGTGGCGCTTGAGAATCATGGCAAGGATGTCGGTTCCGCCCGTCGAAGCGCCGATGTCGAACACCATCGCGCTGCCAATGGCCGGCAGGATCACGGCAAAACACAGGTCAAGCCACATGTCGCCCGTAATGGACGTTGTGGAAGCGCCGGGGAATAGCATTTCGAACAGCGACACATAACCCGAAAGCGCAAACGACGCAAAAACGCTCCAAAGAATCGCCTTGCGGTCCAGGAAGACGAAGCCCAGCACCACGAGTGCGATATTGATGATCCACATGAACGCGCCCACTGGTAGCGAGGGAAACAAGGTGGACAGAATGACCGACACACCCGAAGTGCCGCCGAACGCGAAGTGATTGGGCGTTTTGAACAGCACGATAGCCAAAGCGGTGAGAATCAGGCCGCCGTTGAGGATGGCAAAGAAATACAGGAAGCCCGGGTCTTTGCTCCGTTTGGCTCCCGCTTGCTCTCCCTGACGAATATCCTCCTCGGTGACCAGGTGCTCCATGGGCTCGACGGGCGGCGTATGGTGCGACGATGCCGCCACTGCCACGCCGTCGGTGCGCGTGTTATCCTGGTCGGCCATTTCACATTCCCTTCGCCCGGAGCCACATCGACCCCGATACTAGCGGCTCCGGGCAAAAATACAACTGGGAATGAAAAACGCCACCGGATCCATGCGTGAACGAGCGGACAGGGGTGCTTACGGGAACGCAGGAGTTTGCGGGCGTGCGAGGCGGTTGCGGGAGCGTAGGAACGTGCGAGTGCGTGGGTGTCTGCAAACACACAGGAATTTATGGGTGCTCGAGACGCCTGTGCGCGCAGAAACTTGCGGACGCCCAAACTCGCAAGCGGTCACACAAAAGGCGCAAGCAGACGCGCCGGATCGCGCGCGGGCATACAAGATCACTTGCCAGCACAGGGGCGCTTGCGAGCGCGGAACGCTCGCACACAGAGACTTGCGCGCAGGACCCTCCGAGGCACGAGGGGCCTCGCGAGCGCGCAGTCGCTCACGGGCACGTAGAGGCCTGTGTGCACAAACCTTAGGTGCAGCGCCCCTGCTCACGCAATGACCTAGAACGCGGGCAAAACATCCTCGCCGTAGTTCTCCTCAAGATAGTCGGCAAAGTCCTCGGAAGTCAGCACCTCGACGAGCGCCTTGACGGCCTCGGAATCCTCGTTGCCCTTCGAAACGCAGATGATATTGGCGTACTTCTCGACGGCAAGAGAATCGGAGGACTCGTGAGCCAGAGCGTCGGCCACGTGATAGCCCGCCTCGATGGCGTAGTTGCCATTGATGACCGCAAAATCCACCGAAGAGAGGGCGCGCGGAAGCGCAGCGGCCTCGAGTTCCTGGAACTTGAGGTTGTGCGGGTTGTCCTTGATGTCCTTCGGCGTGGCCTCGAGGTTCTCCGGATCCTTCAGCGTGATGAGTCCCAGGTCCTGCAACAGCAGCAGTGCGCGGCCCTCGTTGGTGGGATCGTTGGGCACGGCAATGGTGGCGCCCTCCGCAATGGCATCGAGGTCGCTGGACGTGCCGGCATACACCGCAAAGGGCTCGTAGTGGATAAGGCCGGCCGACACCAGGTCGGTACCGTTCTCGGCGTTGTAGTTCTCCAGGTAGGTGATGTGCTGGAAGTAGTTGGCGTCCACCGTACCCGACGTGGTGTCCTTGTTGGGCTGGATATAGTCGGTGTACTCCTTCACCTTGAGCTCGATACCCTCCTTGGCAAGCAACGGCGCGGCAAAGTCGTTGAGAATCTCGGCATGCGGCGTGGGACTCGCGGCCACGGTGAGCGTGGTCGAGTCGGCGGCAGTGGAGCCCTCGGCAGCGGTGCTAGACCCGCCGCAGGCAGTCAGACCACCTAGGGCGACGACGCCAAGGCCCGCGAAAGCGGAAGCGATAAGGGAGCGGCGGGAAATGGAAGTGTTGAAGTTCTTCATGATGGGATCCTTTCAGATGGAAAACACAGTTGGCGGGAGGGAATCGAAGGCCTTTGGTTCACCCCCCCTCCCTCACCTTCCGCGAAAGTTAACTTTCGCGGAGGATTTTACACGAGGGCAATGCCTCGGAATCGACGAGCCAAAGCCCTTAGCAGCAAACCAACCTCTAGCGGTGGTCCACTTTGCGAGCAATGGCGTTGCAGACGGACTGGATGAGCTGGACGAGGACGACGAGCAGGACGACCGTGACGATCATGGCCTCATCCTCATAGCGGTAGTAACCGTAACGGATGGCAATGTCGCCCAGACCGCCCGCACCCACGGCACCGGCAATGGCGGTGTAACCCAGTACGGCGATGAGCGTCACGGCGACGCCGCGCACGATGCTCGGCAGCGCCTCGGGCAGGAGCGCGGAGAACACGATACGCGGGACGGACGCGCCGCAGGCCTCAGCGGCCTCAACGGCGTCGCGGCTCACCTCGGCGAGCGACTGCTCAACCATGCGGGCCACGAACGGCGCCGTGGCAACCACGAGCGGCGGGATAACGCCCACCACGCCCGTAGAGGTGCCCACCAGCGCCTGCGTGGCAGGCATGAGGGCGATAAGCAAAATGATGAACGGCAGAGAGCGTCCGATGTTGACCACCCAGCCCAAAACCGCGTTGAGCGCGGGAACGGGGCGCAGACCGCCGGGGGCCGTGAGGTGCAAGATCACACCGAGCACCGTGCCGATCACATAGGCGGCCGCAGTGGATGCGAACACCATGACGAGCGTGTCGATGGTGCCCTGAATGAGCAGCGGAGCGAACTCCGACAGGAAATCGTTAAGCATCCCAGTCCACCTTTCCAAGCAGCACGCGCGTGGCCTCGGCCTGGGGCTCGGCGAACACCTTCGCCACGCTCCCCTGTTCAACCACACGGCCGCGCTCGAGCACCGCAACGTTGTCGCAGATCTTCTCGACGACGTCCATGGAATGGGTGATGACCACCAGCGTCACGCCGGTCTCGCGGTTGATGTCGCGCAGCAGCTTGAGGATGGTGTTGGTGCTCTTGGGGTCGAGCGCGGAGGTCGCCTCGTCGCACAGAATCACTTCGGGCTCGCAGGCCAGTGCGCGGGCGATGGCCACGCGCTGCTTCTGACCGCCGGACAGCTGGCTGGGATAGCTCCGGGCCTTCTCGCCCAGGCCGACGCGATCGAGCAGCTCGAGCGCGCGGGCGCGATTCTCCTCCGTCACCTTGCCGGAAGCGGCGAGGAACGGAAAGCACACGTTGTCCAACACGGTCTTTTGCGCGAGCAAGCCGAAGTTCTGGAAAATCATGGCCACCCGACGACGATACGCGCGCAGCTCCTCGCCGGACAGCGCGGTGACGTCGCGGCCATCGACCTCGATAGTGCCCGAGGTGGGGCGCTCCAGCAGGTTGATGGTGCGGACGAGCGTCGACTTGCCGGCGCCGCTCATGCCGATGATGCCAAAGATGCCACCGTCGGCGATCTCGATGTTGATATCGGAGAGGGCGTGGACGAACCCGTCGGCCTCGACGGGGGCCAGGGCCTCGACGGCTTCATCCGCCGCTTGGACGACGGCCGCGGCGCCGAGCGCCGGGTTCCCGCTCACCGAGGCGGCATAGGACATGTCGGTCCCGCCCCCGCGGCGCTTCTTGCCGGACGCCTTGGGCGCGGCGAATGATTTGTACACATGCTTGATGCTGATCACGAGGAAAACTCCGCTTGAAGATGGTTTTGGGATAAACGGCCATCTCCCGCCGGAGATGGCCTAGTGAAGGCGCCCGGTCTCCATCAGCACGCGGGAATCGCGCGACATGACAAAGTGCCCGGGCGAGGGCATCTCCATGACCATCATCATGTTCGCGATATGTCCAACAAGCGTAATCATGGGGATGAGAGTAACAGGGTACCGTATATCGAGCAACCTAGGAAACTAGTATGTAACAAAATGACGCCAATAGATAAGGCCGAAAAGCACATGCACCCTCCCCCGACGGACGCCGCGGCCGCGCCGTCTATCCCATCGAGCGCCGACCTGAGCCGCCCGACCCCCAGCGGACGCCACGGCCGTACCTTCCTCCGAAAAGCGCCGGCCTGACCTGACCGGCCACGACAAACACCGCAACTGTGCCGTCCACCCCCGGTGGGCACCAGTCTGAGCCGCCCGGCCCTCGGGAAGCACCGCGGCCGCGCCGTCTATCCCATCGAGCTCCGGCCTGAGCCGCCCGGCCTCCGACGGGTACCACCACCGCGCTATCTGCCCCGGGCAAACACCGCGACCGCGCTGTCTGTCCGCGGCGGGCGCCTCGCGTCCCTCCGATGCATAGCGTAGGATGCGCGGAAAACGTCCTGATTCCCCCTTTTCGAACCCCCGCCGAGACTTCCCTGCCCGAAATCACGCGATTATGTAACGAAAAACGGAACGCCTCGAGTAGACTGCCAATTCTAGCGTCAAAACCCCAGTTGGTGAGAAACCGAAATCCCTGTCTACTTGACCCGACCTAAAAGTCGTTACATAAACGCGCGATTTCTGACATCCGGGCATGGCTGTGGCCCCGGGGAACGACCTTACGCCGCTTTTCGCGGCGCGATACGGGAAACGGCCCTACACCGCTTTTCGCGATACAGTAATGACATGCGAGAACCCAGGGCGGAAACCGGTGAAAAAAGAATCGCGCCCCACCGCCGACAGCCCAGACCGCCTCCCATTTCTTGAATATCGAGCAATGGAAGGCGGTCCGAACTTGCGGCGGTGGGGCGTAATCCACGCGACGGTGCGGTTTTCCAAACCGCACCGTCCTCACATCGAAAAACGCTACTCGTCGTCCTCGGCATGACGGCGCTTGCTCGCCTCGTACTCCTCGCGCGTCACCACATCCTCGATGCGCAAGTTGATGCCCGCGACCTCAAGACCGGTCATGGCGGTCAGTCGTTCGGTCACGCGCTCCTTGACGTCCTCAAAAATGGCAGGGGCGTAGCACCCGTACTCGATGATCACGGAGATGTTGACCACTACGCGGTTGTCATCGGTGACCTCGATGGTCACGCCCTTAGACAGGTTCTCGGCGCCGAACGTCTCCTGCACCAGGTGCATGAGGTTGCCCTTCATACCCAGCACGTGCGGCACCTCGCGGGTCGCCATGGCAACGATCTTTTCAATCACGCCGTTGGAATACGTGAGCGAGTCTTCCGAATCGTCGTCCTCCTCGGACTCGGCGAGCTCTTGCGCCACCTCCGCATCTTCGCGCTCGTCGGCAGCCTGGGATGCGGTCGCGTCAACGACGCCGGCAGCTTCCTCGACCTCGGTGTTCTCGTCCACCAAAAGCTCCTTGGTATCGGCCATGATGTTCTCCTTGTCCCGATTGTCCCGATTCAAAACTCAACCGCACGCGAGCGCCTATTTGCGCCCGTCGATAAAACGTCGAATAAAATTGACCGCCGCGTTATCGCCGTCGGCCATCTGCCCAATCACCGTGCCCACGAACACGAACACGGCAATCACCAGGGTGTCCCATAGGCCGATCACCAAAATGAGCACAGCCAGAACAAAGCCAATGATGCCATAGAGCGTGGCATGGGGATGCGCGTCGGCGTACGCCCAGGCGGCGTGTCCCATGTTCTCAAAAAACCCGATGGTCGTGCGTTGGAACCCACGTGCAGGGCCGTTGCCCGCCCCAGATGCACCTTCACCCGTCTGCGAAGCGTCCGCCTCCGCGCGATCACGCGACGGGGCGCCCTCGCCTGCAGCGAACGCGCCGTCCGCGGCGTCGCCGTCAACGCGAGGCTCCCCTTTCACCGCAGACTCAAGTTGTTCGACTATCGCCTTGGGCGCCTTGGGTGCAAGATTCTTATCGCTCACCGGCAGCCTCCTTTGTTATGGTCTCGGTTGTACTGGGAAGAAAACGCACCCGCACGCGAGCTCCGGAAACTCCGAGCATGTCGTCGCAAGCAGTCTGCACGCGATGCTGGACGCGATGCGCGACGCTCTCGATATCGCAGCGGGCGAGCAGAATTGCCTCGATCGAAATATCCGCACGCGCCTTGTCGCGACCCGCGATGCGCACGCGCACGTCCTCGACCATGACGTCGCGCTCAGAGGCGGCCGTACGGGCAATTGACGCCAGGGCGTCGGTCGTCACCTCGATATCCGCGTCACCGTCCAAGCGCAAGCACGTGGGTTCAGGGCGATCGACGAACAGGAAGATCAAGACGGCGAGCATGTTGAGCGCGACAATCGACAGGCAGACCGCCATGGTAATACGGCCCGAGCCCGATGCGACCAGGGCGGAAATCCGCTCGGTATAGGGGCCGAACAGTGAACCCACGCACGCACCGACCACCATGCAGGCGGCAACGAGGTACATCACCAAGCCTATCCTGCGCATTCGGCGCATAGCCCCTCCTCTCTTGGTGCTGAACGGTTGCGGCGACAACCTAGGCGCACCCGATGGCATCGTCATGAGGGCACCGGCGCCCAGCGTGGATGCGATGACATCAGCGGCCATTTGCTTCTTGTACCCCGAAGCGCGAAAAAGCACCGCGGCGCGTTCCATGATTATACGGCGAACGAAGTCGCCCGTATTATGCTGCAAGCAAACCTGCCCACAGCCATTGCCACTGTGGAGACGAATGGCAAAGCCAGTCCACGCAACAAGCTGGTTGTGAAGTGGTTTTCTGCATAGGCGAAGATGAACGAAAAGAAACTAAGCGCGCATCCTGCGGGCATCCGCGCAAGATTGGCGGGGCACTAGGGCTGACGGGCACCGGGGCCACATACCAAAAACCGGGTCCGCAACCTGTGCGAACCCGGTTCAGACGCTCCTATGCGAGCAAAGGGCTATCGAGCAGCCCAGAGGGGGAGCCTACTCCTCCTCGAGGGCGGCGATGACCTCGTCGGTCATGTCCATGGTGGAGTAGACGTCCTGGACGTCGTCAAGCTCCTCGAGGCGGTCGATGAGGCGCTGGACCTTCTTGGCGTCCACGCCGGAAACGGCCGTCGGGGTGGTGGGGACCATGGTGAGCTCGGCGCCCTTGACCTCGATGCCCTGGGCCTCGATGCCCTTGGAGACGGCCATGAGCTCGTTGGCGGCGGTCCACACGACCCACTCGTCGCCAGCGTCCTCGTAGTCGTCGCCGCCGGCCTCGGCCACGGCCATCATGAACTCTTCCTCATCGCCGGCAGCGCCGTTGGCCATGAGGTTCTCCTTCTTGTCGTTGGGGTCGACGATCTGCTTGGCAACAACGACCTGACCCTTGCGCTCGAACTGGAACGCAACGGAGCCGGTGGTGCCCAGGTTGCCGCCCGCGTGGGAGAACGCGGAGCGAACGTCGGCGGCGGTGCGGTTGCGGTTGTCGGTCAGGCACTCGACGTACACGGCGACGCCTGCGGGACCGTAACCCTCGTAGACGATGTTCTCGTACACGGCGGCGTCGGCGCCGGCGCCGAAGGCCTTGTCGATGGCGGACTTAATCTTGTCCTTGGGCATGGACTGGGCCTTGGCCTTGGCCACGGCGGCGGCCAGGGAGGCGTTGTTGTCCGGGTTGGGGTCGTTGCCCAGGCGGGCCGCGACGGTGATGTTACGGCTCAGCTTGGAGAACAGGGCGGAACGCTTTGCGTCCTGCGCACCCTTGCGGTGCTTGGTTGTTGCCCATTTAGAGTGTCCGGACATGTGATGCTCCTTCTATTTCCCTGCCCCCTGCACGCAAGCGCGCCGCCCGCGCATCGAGAGCCCATGTAAACACACGTTCAGCATAATATACCGATTGCAACCGGCGCGAAAGGGGTTTGACGAGGCTTCACATACCGTTCTGCCGTGCGCCGCGCCGGATATTGCGGAGCGGCAGTGATTGACGGGTGCGGCGACGGGCTTTCGGAGCGAAGGCGAGCGGCGGGCGAACGCTGGGTCTTGCAGCACATCCAGAATCGGAAAGCAGGTGCAGGTGCCGGAGAGCGGCAGTGCCTGGCGAGCACACGCCAGATCTTGAAAAGTGAACGCGAGCGGCGGGAACGGATCGCCCCTCAGAGCGCCACCACATCAGACGAGCGAACCACGGCCTTCGGAGCGCGGTCGCAACGGAAGGACGCGCTACGGCCAATCCACGTGCTGCGGACGCTTGAAATGAAGCGCGCAGGCCAGCAGCACCACGCCCGCGACGATGAGCGGGACGCTCAGCAACTGCCCCATGGTGAGCCAGCCGCCCGCCAGGTATCCAAGCTGCGCGTCGGGCAGGCGCACAAACTCGATCAGAAAGCGGACGATGCCGTAACCCAACACGAACGTCCCCAGGATGCTACCCTGCGGCGGGGTTTTTTTGCGACGGCTCAACAGATAGAGCAGGGCAAACAGCACTATGCCCTCAAGGAACGCCTCGTACAGCTGGCTCGGATGACGCGCGATATCGCCCGCGGCGCCGCCGAACACCACACCCCAGGGCAGGTCCGTGGGCTTACCCCACAGCTCCCCGTTCACAAAGTTCGCGCAACGGCCCAGGCACAGGGCCAGCGGCACGCCCACAAACGCCGCGTCGGCGATGGTCCAGGGGGAAAGACGCAGCGCACGGCAGGCGATGAGGCCGCCGATCAGGCCGCCCACGAGCCCCCCGTGGAAGCTCATGCCGCTAATGCCCTGCCCGTCCTTGCCAAAGATGATCTCCAACGGGTGCTCAAAATAGTATCCATTGCTGTAGAACAGCACGTAGAACAACCGGCCGCCGATGAGCAAGCCGAACACCACGGACACGACCAGCGTCATGGTGTCGTCGATCGAGATCTCGGTCCCCCAGCGCTTGAGGGTGCGATACATCACCACACCCGCCAGCAGCGCGCCCACCATATAAGCGAGGCCATACCAGTACACGGTGAAGGGCCCCGCGGAAAACGCGACGGGATCGATGCTGTGGTAGAGGTCGTTAAGCATGGGCACGGCCCTTCAAAAAACGGTCGCGCCGAGACCGAAGGCTCGACGCGCGCACATCTATACCAAAAGGGCCCCGCCGGGCATGCGCCCCGGGACCCTACGCAATCCTAAAACGGAGCGTACTCGTCATACAGGTCGTTTGCGGCATCCGCGCCGCCGCCGACCTGCTCGACGCGCGTCACACCGGGCACGTGCTCCTTGAGAATGCGCTCGATGCCCATGGAGAGCGTCAGAGAGCTCATGGGGCATCCGGCGCAAGCGCCCTGCAGCTCAAGCTGCACCACGCCCTCGTCGGTCACGCCCACATAGGCCATGTCACCGCCGTCGGCCTGCAGGTTCGGTCGAATCTGCTCGAGGACCTCGAGCAGCAGCTGCTCGTTCACCGCCATGTTCGATCCCTTCGTTCAGCGCCGCCGCCCAGACGAGCCGCAACGCACGCATTGCCTTGTTCGCGAGCATCATACCCGCATGTGGAAACACTATACCACGCGTCCGCTGCGGCCACCTCATCCAGAGCGGCACCCCGGCCTTCCGTCACCGCTGTCGGTACAACCCTGCCGGCGCCGGCCCCTCGCTCAGCCCGTTAGAACCCGCCGCGGCCCAGATACTCCTGGAGATAGCGGAGGAACTCCTCCTCGGTCATGCCGTTGCCGGAGCCGTTGCCGTCGGAGGTGTCCTCCTGCTCGGCCTGCAAGGCCTCGTCGGACCCGAGCTCGACCTCGATTTCCTTCTCATCCTTGCCGCGCATCACGGTGAGCGTGACCTTGTCCCCTACCTCATGCTCGCGCAGGGCGATGATCAGGCCGTCGGCGGAGGAGATGGCCTCGCCGTCGACCGCCGTCACGATGTCGCCGGCCTCAACGCCCGCCTCGGCAGCGGGACCGTCCGCGGTCACCTCGGCAACATAGGCGCCGCTGTCGACCGCCAGGTCGTTCTGACGGGCAGTGTAGGCGTTCACGCTCATGAGCGACGCGCCCAGGTACGGGTGAACGGGCGTCTCGCCGGCGATGATCTGGTTGGCGATGTTGATGGCGTAGTTGACGGGAATCGCAAAGCCGACGCCCGAGCTCGAGCCGGAGTAGGACTCGATCACGGAGTTGATGCCGATGAGCTCGCCCTCGGCATTCACCAACGCGCCGCCGGAGTTACCGGGGTTGATGGCGGCGTCGGTCTGGATCATGTTCGCGTAAATGGAGGTGCCGCTCGTGCTCTGCAGCGCGGTCGAGCGGTACAGCGCGGAGACGATGCCCGTGGAGACGGACTGCTCGTTGCCAAAGGGGCTGCCGATGGCCATGACCCACTCGCCAACGGCGATACCGTCGGAATCGCCGATCTCGATGGGCGTGAGCGTGGCGTCCTTGGCGTCTTTGAGCCGAATGACCGCGAGGTCGCTCGACTCGTCCGTGCCCACGACCTCCGCCTCGTAGCTGTTGCCGTCATCGGTGCGGACCACCAGCGCCGTCGCGCCCTCGATTACGTGATAGTTGGTGAGGATGTTGCCGTCGGTGTCCAAGATCACGCCGCTGCCCACGCCGCCGGAGTCCTCGGTTTCGCCCTGCGCGGTGATGGACACCACCGAGGGCAGGCTCTTGGCGGCAACGGCCTCGGAGAGCGTGGTATCCTCGGGATCGATCTCGATGGTCTGTGCAGAGCCGTTGCCCGTGGCCTCCACGTTCGTGTCGGTGATGCGGAAGGCACCGGACATGACGAGGGCGATGACGAGCACCGAGCCCACCACCAGGCCCGCGAACGACGCGAGGAAGATGGGGAGCTTCTTGCTCTTGGTCTTGACCACGGTGCGCGTCTCGGTGTGCACGCCGGGCGTCGCCGGGCCGCCGGAGGAGGAGGCGTCGGCGTGCTGCGGCGCTCCGAACGCCGTGGTGTTCATGCTCGGGCCGGAGCTGGCGCTCGCCGGGATATGCTGCGTATGGCCGGCGTGCGTCTGACCGGCCTGGTCCGCAGCCGCGTGCTCGGCGTGCTGCGGAATCTGCGTGGTGGGCTCGCTGCCCGCCGGCGGAACCGGCGTTGGCTCAACCTCAAGACGGGGGGCGGAGACGGGACGCTGCTCGCCGCTCGACATGCCCTCAGGCCGCTGGGGGGTCTTTTCGTCACTCATAGTCGGATCCTTTCAACGTTTTCGTCCCCAACGTTGTACCCCAAATGAACGGGGCGACCCGCCACGCCCCAAGAGCTTAATCAAGTTGTAAGTAGCCGTCTCAAATTGGGGGCGAGCGCTATTCTGAGACGGGCCCACCTCAGAATGGCGCCTGTCCCCGATCTGAAGCGGCGCATCCGGCCGTCCACCCGTCCGCCGAATCGCAGGGGGCCCTCGCCATGGTAGGCTTGATCTGCACGTAAGGCGCGAGATCGGAGACCACCATGATGCGCAAGGTATGTGGAATTGTCTTTTTGGCCGCCCTGGTGCTTCTGATTCTCGCCCACAACATTCCGGGAATCGACAGCCCGTTTGCCCTTATCGCCGTTGCCATCGTTGCAGACGTCTCCCTCATTGCGGGAGCCCCGCTTTTTGACAGGGTCTCGCTGGGCATGGGCGCCTTCGTCCTCGCCGGCGCGCTCTCGATGATCGTCGCGGACGTTATTCCCCATGTTGTGATCATGACCGTCCAGCTTGCATGGCTCGCATATTGGTACACCAAGGTGCACAAGGCAAAAGAGTCGGAGAACACGCGTTACGGCCTGGCGATGCTCGCCGTGGCAAACGTGACGTGTTTTGTATCGCTCCTCGTGCCGTAACGACTCATGCGCTCGGGTGCCTCAGATCGGGGATGGGCACTGCTCTAAAGCGTGAACACACACCTCAAAAAGGGACTGTCCCTAATTTGAGGCGCTCAACCTAGGGCCGGACGCTACTCCTTGAAAAGGTAACCCACGCCACGGACGGTGGAGATGTGACCGGCGATCTGCGGGCCCACCTTGCTGCGGATGCGGCGGATGTGCACGTCGACGGTGCGCGTGCCGCCGCAATACTCGAAGCCCCACACGCGGTGCAGCAGCACCTCGCGGCTGTACGCGCGGTTGGGATGCGTGGCCAAAAAGCTCAGCAGCGAGTACTCCATGAGCGTGAGGTCGACGGGCTCGCCGTCCAAAGACACCTGGTACGTGGCCAGATTGATCGTGAGGTTGTCCACGGTGAGAACCTCGTCCACCGCCACAGACTCCGTGTCGCCCAACAGCAGGCGCGCACGCACCTCAAGCTCGGCGTCGCTCGCCCCGGAGCAGATGAAATCCGAGCGAACCTGCGAGGGCAGATGCAGCTCGCCCAGGTTCTCTTCATCCACCACAAGCAACATGGGGGCTCCCCCGCGTTGCTCGAGCCACTTGGCCATGGCGTCGACGCGGTCGGGGCGTACGCCGTCACCGTCAAGCACCAGAAGGTCGAAATCGTGAGCCGCGGCAGGCGAATCCGGGGTCGCGATGTGCACCTCGACACCCAAAGACTCGGCGAGCGAACGGACAAAATCATGCAGGCGCGTTGTGCGCGCCATGAACAGCACGGATTTCTCAGACATATTCACACCTCCGACGGCGTCATCATAACAAATGAGACGGTAGGACAAGCCTGTGAGCAGGCGTGGTATTCAAAAAATGGACCACGCCCGCATGTCAGTGCCTACGAATTTGCGAGATAATGGTCAATTTCCCATTCGGTGACCGTCGAGTTGAAGCGATTCCACTCATCGCGCTTCTTCTTGAGGAAAAACGCGTGGATGTGCTCGCCCAGCGCGTCCTTCATGAACTCGGAGCTCTCGAACACATCGAGCGCCTCGTCGAGATTGCGCGGCAGGGGTTCGATACCGCGGGCGCGCAGCTCGTTTTCGGGCAGGCGCAGCAGGTCGGAGGTCGCCTCCTCGGGCAGTTCGAGTCCACGCTTGATGCCGTCGAGGCCGGCTGCCAGCGTGACGGTGTTCACCAAGTACGGATTGGCCATCGGGTCGGGGCTGCGAAGCTCAATGCGGGCCGCAATCTGCTTGCCCGGCTTGTAGATGGGCACGCGGATCATAGCGGAGCGGTTGCGCATGCCCCACGTTGCATACCGCGGGCCGTTACCCACGCCGGCGGAGAGGCGCTTGTAGGAATTCACCGTGGGGTTGGTGATGGCGCTGATTTCGGAGGCATGCGCCAAGATGCCGGCCATGTAGCTCTTGGCAATGGGCGACAGGTGGTTCTTGGCGTCGTCACCCCAAAAGACATTGTTGCCTTCACGGTCGAACAGGGACTGGTGAAGCAACATTGCCGAAGACGAGCCCTTGGCGATGGGCTTGGGCATGAAAGAGGCGTGGATGCCCGACTCGTAGGCGCAGGTGCGAATGACGTGCTTGGCCGTCATGATGGCGTCGGACATGGTGAGTGCCTCGGCGTGACGCATGGAAATGCCGTGCTGCGAGCGGCCGGAGCTGTGGAAGGTGTACTCCACCGGGATGCTCATCTTCTCGAGCATGAGCACGGTGGAACGGCGCAGGTCGCGCGCGGAATCCGATGGCGTGAGGTCAAAGTAGCCAACCTTGTCCATGGGCTCGGGCGTATGCTCGTCGGGGAAATAGTAGAACTCGAGCTCGGCGCCCACATTCATGATGTAGCCGAGCTTCTCCGCACGATAGAACATGCGGCGCAGGCACTCGCGCGAATCGCCAGCGAACAGCTGGCGGTCGGGCGTGCAGACATCGCAGAAGATGCGCGCGGCGCCGTCGTGCTTGGGGCGCCAGGGCAGGATCTGGAACGTGGAGGCATCCGGGAAGGCCAGCATGTCCGCCTCGTCGGGAGAGGTGAAGCCCTCAATGGCGGAACCGTCGAAGCCAATGCCCTCTTCAAACGCGACCTCGAGGTCCTCAGGGCTGATGGCGAAGCTCTTGAGCCTGCCGAGCACGTCAGTGAACCACAGGCGGATGAAGCGGATGTCGCGCTCCTCAACGGTGCGCAGGACGAAATCGATGTTCTGCTGCTGGTCCATATGCGAGCCCTTTCACATGCGATGATGCCAGATTGTCTCTATGTTCGCATAGTTATGTTTCGTCCGAGTTTCCGGCCCCCCCGCATAAAAGCACCTTGGAAATGAGGGCATGGGCAGAAGGTGCAATGCCGCGAATCGGGCGTTTTTGTAACGAAGATCGAGACACCCCGAGTAGACGGTCGGTTTGGGCATCAAAGCCCCAGTTGGCGATAGCCCAAAATACCTGTCTACTCGGCCCCTCTGGAAACTCGTTACAAAAACGCCCGATTCGCGGCAATCAGCGGCTGAAACCACGCCGCCGTGCGCTCGACCGTCGGCTCCTACATGAGCTTGGTCTCCTCGAGTTTCTCGGACACCCAGGCGTTCGCACGGATCACCGGGCGGCGGAGTACCAGGCCCAGCGCAAGCGACGGCAGCAGGTAGCTCGCCAAAATGCCCAGCTCGGTCCAGAACTCCATGCCGTAGGCGCCCGCCATGGCGGCGTGCATCGCGTTGATGGCATGCGTGAACGGCAGGAACGGATAGGCACCCTGGAAAAAGTCGGCCGTCATCTCGATGGGGAACGTGCCGCCTGAGCCGGCCACCTGCATGACCAGCAACACAACGGCAATCGCCTTGCCAATATCGCCAAAACTCACCGTGAGGGTGTAGATGATGTTGCTGAACACGAACCCGGCAACCCAGCCCACGAGGAGGAACTGCAGCGGATGGGCGCACTGGATTCCAAAGAACAACAGGTCGCCCACGCACACGAGCGTCGCCTGCGCAAACGCCAGCAGGGCGAAGAACGCGTACCGTCCCAGGTACAGCTCGTGCAGGCGGATGGGCGCCAACTCGCGGGCGGTCGCCTCGTCCACCTGCGCCTTGAGCATGGCGGCGAGCACGATGCCGCCCACCCACAGCGACAGCGTGGTGTAGAACGGCGCCATGGCGCTGCCGTAGTTCTCGATGTGGTACACCGGGTTGCGGTCCAGGGCCACCGGCGCGGCGAGCGAGCCCGCTAGCGCCTCGGGGTCCGAGCCGATCAGGTCGCGCACGCGGTCGAGGTCGCCGCCGTTCACGGCATCGTTCAGGTCGCTCTTGAGCTGCGCGAGCTCGTCGGCCGAGGAGGAGAGCTCCGCGGCCGCGTCCACCAGCGTCTGGTGCGCCGCATCCATGTTCTTGGAGAGCGACCCCGCCGCGCTGGACAGGTCGTCCACCGTGGCCGTCAGGTTGTCCGCGATCGCACCGCTGCTCTCCGCAATGCCCGAGAAGGTATCCGTCAGCTGGGAGAGCTGCGTCTTGAGCGTCTCATCATAGGTGCCCTGCACCTGGGACAGGTCGTTTTTGGCCTGCGCGATCAGGTCCTTGGCATCCTGGAGCTGCTTGTTCGCCTCGGCCATATGGGTCGTGAGCGTGGTGGCGGCGTCGGTGAGGTTCTTTGCCAGCAGCTCCTGCTGGTTGGCGACGTTGCCCACGCTGTTCTGCGCGATGTCGATCTTTTGCACCAGCTCGTCCTTGATGGCGCTGGGCAGCTGCGAGGACTCGACCTCGTCCTCAAGAGCGCGGATCTGCTCCTGCAGGGCGCGCATCTTCGCCGCGTCCTGCGACACGGCGGCCGCGACGCTGTTGAGCTGCGCCACCGTGGTGTCCACATGGTCGCCCACGGTGTTGAAGGCGCCCTCGATGGCCTGGCCCGCCGCATCGTAGTTGCCGGCACTGTCCTTGAGCGCGCCGTTCACGGCCTCGACCGCGCTGTCGAGCGCGCCCTTCATGCTCGACAGGCCCTGCTTGGCGTCGGCCACCAAGTCGCCCTCGCCGGCGCTGGTCGCACCCGCTTGGGACAGCAGGTCGCTCGTCTGCTGCAGCACGCCCGTGGAGGAGCCGATCACATTGGCGAACGAGGTCACCGAGTCACTCGCGTCGCGCAGGCTCGTCGCGCCCGAATCCAGCGTGCCGTCCAGATTCGAGACGAAGGCCGCCACCTGGTCGCTGTTCATAAAGTCCAGCAGGCTCGAGGCGGTCACCAGCCCGGCGTTGCCGATGGTCTCGGTAAAGGTCTCGTCGATCTGCTGGCGCACGGTGCCCGCCGCCTTGTCGGTCACGCGCGGGGCGATGGCGCTCGCCTTCTGGTTCTCGTAATATAGGATCTGCGCGTGCTTCACGTCGTTGGAAAAGAGCGTCATCATGTCGGCGGAAAAGCTCTTGGGAATAACCACCGCGGCGTAGTACTCGCCGGACTTGACGCCCTCGAGCGCGTCGTCCTCGTTCACGAACTCCCAGCCGATCTGGTCGTTCGCGCGCAGGGACGACACCACCGACTCACCCATGTTCACCTGTATGGGGATGAGGTCGCTCTTGTAGCCGGCATCGGAGTTGGCCACCGCCACCTTGAGGTTGCCGGTGTTGCCGTACGGGTCCCAGCTGCCAGCGATGTTGAACCATGCGTAGAGCACCGGCACGATGACCAGGCCAACGGCGACGATGAGCGCGATCACGCTCCTGCGCACATGCTGCAGGTCGCGCTTGAACAGCTTGATGATGTTCCTCATCTACTCCTCGCCCCCTTTCTGGCGCGTCGTGGGAAAGGCGCGCTCGATCTGGCTGTGCAGCTCCTCGTCCGAAAGCGCCGTCATGCGGGCCTGGACGTTCAGGCTCGCGCGCACGTACTCGACCACAATCATGTAGGCGTCCGCCGCGATGATCGCCACGATCCACAGCACGAGCATCACAAGCTTGCCGTCGATGTCGAGGTCGAGCGTGGCGGTGAGGATAAACAGCAGCACCGGCAGGCCGAACACCAGCCCGAACCCGACCTTAATCAAGCGCGGGTAGCGGCGCTCGAACCGCGCGCCGCGCTCCAGGATGTCGCGACGGAAGGCCTGGGTGTCGAGCATCGCGCGGATGGTCGCACGCATGTTGAGGCGCTCGCGCGGCATGTCGTCCTTTTCGCAGATCATGACGTCGGTGCCGGACAGCTCGCGGTCGAACAGCAGGTTGAGGTTGAGCAGCAGCGGGCGCAGCCACACGCCCAGCACCAGGGCCAGGCCCAAAAAGATCGCCAGCACGCCCAGGTTGGCCAGGTAGTCCATGCCGTACATGCCGCCGATGGTCTCGCGCATGGCGTTGATGCCGTAGGTGAACGGCAGCAGCGGGTGCAGCCCCTGGAAGAACGCGGGCATCATCTCGATGGGGTACATGCCCGAGGAGCCCGGAATCTGCACGATGACCAGGATGACGCCGATGGCCTTGCCGATGTGCTTGAACGTGAGGGCCAGCGCGTAAATGATGTTCACATACACGAACGAGATGAACATGCCCGCGAGCACGAACAGGACCGGCTGCTCGCATTGGATGCCCAGCGCCAGGTCGCCCACGCACACGATGAGCGCCTGCACCAGGCCGAGCAGCACCAGCAGCATCCAGCGGCCAAAGTAGCCCTCGATGGCCGTGATGTGTCCGATGCCCTCGCGGTCCACTTCGAGCTTGATGATGGCGATGAGCACGAAGCCACCCACCCACAGGGCGAGGTTGGTGTAGAACGGGGTGACGCCCGAGCCGTAGTTGACCACGGGATACACCGCCTTGGTGGTGAGCTGAGCCGGGGACGCCATGAACTCCGCCACCTCGTCCGCATCCATGTTGAGGGCGTCGGCGAGGTCCTGCATGGACTCGGAGCTGCGCAGCGCGGCCACGTCGGTCGCCGCGGTGTCGAGCATGCCCTCGATGTCCGCGAGGACCTTGTCCGTGGCGTCGAGCGCCGTCGTGGTCTGATCGAGCATGCCGTTCAGCTGGGAGAGGATGCCCGCGGACTGCGCGATGGTAGGCTGCACGCCCGCCACGGCGCCCGTGAGGTCGCTCGACACGTTCGAGAACGCGTCGAGGCCCGTCGAGATCTGCGGCAGGACCGTGGCGCTCATCTGCGTCTGCACGCCGTTGATGCCGTCGACGCTGCCCTGGACCGCGGTGTTGACCGCACCCACCGCGCCCTCGACGGCGTTCATGTCCTGGCCCACGGCGTCGCTTTGCGCTTGGAGGCCGTCTTTGAGCCCCTGCATCGTTGCGTTTTGCTCCTGCAGCCCCGCGATGAGCCTGTCGAGCTTGCCGGTGATGTGACCGGACTCGTTGAGCTCTACGAGCAGCTCGATGACCTTGGTGTTTGTATCGATGATGGACTGGAGGTTCGAAAGGGAGATATCCGCCTTGAGCTTGGCCTCCGCCACCACGCCCGACACCGTGCCCACCGCGGCGTTCGCCTTGGCCGAAGCCGCGCCGAGCTGCGTTGCGCCGCCGGTCAGCGCCGTGGAGAGGGCCGTGGAGAAGTCGCGGGCCGCGGCGCGCGTGGTGCCCATGAGGCTGTCCGCCTGCCCGAGCGCGGTGGTGAGCGCGGGCACCTGCCCGCTCAACTGTGTCAGCGTGCCCTGCGCGGTGCCCACGGCTTTCTTGGTCGCGGCGATCGTCTCGTCCATGCCGCCCAGCGATTCGCGCACCTCGGCTACGGCGTCCTTGGACGAGCGAATGTGCGCAAGCAGGCCCGACTGCGTCGTGGCCGCCTGGGCATCCAAATCGACGCCGAGCTCCTTGGCCTGCGCGACGAGCGTCTTGCTCACCGTCGAGACGAACGTCTCGTTGATCTGCTCCTCGATGGTCTCCGCGCCCGTATCGGTCACCTTGGGTGCGATGGCGTTCTTCTTCTCGTTGACGTAGTAGCTGATCTTGGGCTGCTCAAAGTCACCCGTGAGCATGCTGGTGAGCTTTTCGCTAAAATTGCGCGGGATCACGATGGCCGCGTAGTAATCGCCGCGGCGCACGCCCTCCTCCGCCTCGTCGGCGTCCGTGAAGACCCAACCCAAGTCATGGTTCTTCTTGAGCTCGTCCATTGTCTGCTCACCGGCGTTCAGCTCGCCCACGAGCTCGTTGCTGGTGCCCTCGTCCTCGTTGGCCACCGCGATCTTAACGCCCGCGGTGCTTCCATACGGGTCCCAGTTGGCCGCGATGTTGTACCACGCGTACAGCGACGGGATGATGCACACGCCGATGGTGATGACCATCGCAACCGGGTTTCTCAGCAATCGCAGCACATCGCGCTTGAAGATCTGGAAGGATTTCTTCACGTCCATCTCACCCTTTGACCTTGCATTTTCCTCTTGTGGGGCAGAACTATACTATGTTCGTAAGTAAAACAACACTTGTAACGTTAACTATCGATAGTTTCTGCAAAAAGAAGTAGCCAGTGGGGCTTGATCGATGGCTTTGATGCCCTATCGGCCGCATGTTGGATTCATTTGGCACGGCTCGTGTGAGGGGTAAGTCACAACCTATCTACCTGCACTTCTATCCCAGTTGATTCCCGTTCTCATCGACACGGCAAAAGTGATGTCCGCGCGTGCGTATTTGCAGGTACGCCCCTCAAACAACAAAACCGGGGCACCCTACGGGCGCCCCGGTCAAACACGCGGGTTCTATACGCAATCACGCACGCGCATATGTCATCGCACGGATTGCAAACGCGATTGCGCAGCTCGTGCTACATGAGCTCGCACACGCTCTGGGCAAAGGCCACGGGGTCGGCGGGCAGGATGCCCTCCACCAACAGGGCCTGATCGTAGAGCAGCCCGGCGTAAAGCTCGATCTTGCTCGTGTCGCCCGCCTCCTGCGCGGCGACGAGCTTGTCGAACACCGGGTGCTTGGCGTTGAGCTCGAGCACGCGCTGCGTCTTGGGCATGGTGCCGGCGTCGGCCTCGGGACCGCGCGCCAGGACCTTCTCCATCTCGAGCGACAGCGGGCCCTCGGTGGTGATGCACGCCGGGGCATCGGTCAGGTGCGCGGACACCGCGACCTTTTCGACCTTGTCGCCCAGCGCGTCCTTCATGGCGCCGAACAGGTCCTCGTGTTCCTTGGAAGCCTCCTCGGCGTCCTTCTTCTCATCCTCGGTGGCAAGGTCCAAATCGCCGGTCGCCACGTTCTTGAGCTCCAGGAAGCGGTCCTCGGTCTCCGGCTCGGCGCCGTCGGCCACGGCCTTGGCGGCAGCCTCACGGGCGGCATCGTCCTCGTAGAGCTTGGGCATGTTCTTCGCAGTGTACCCGCGCATGGCCTGGAAGGTGAACTCGTCGACGTCGGTCGTGAGCAGCAGCACGTCGTAGCCGCGGTCGAGCACGCTCTTGACCACGGGCATCTTGGACAGGCGCGTGCGGTCGTCGCCGGCGGCGTAGTAGATGGCCTTCTGGCCCTCGGGCATGGCGGCGGCGTACTCGGCGAGCGTGACCATCTTGTTCTCGCGGGCGCTCCAGAACAGCAGCAGGTCGGCGAGCTCGTCGGCCTTCATGCCGTAGCTCGAGTAGATGCCAAACTTGAGGCCACGGCCAAAGTTCTCAAAGAACGTCTCGTAGGCCTCGCGGTCCTCGTCGCGCATCTTTTCGAGCTCGCTCGTCACGCGCTTCTCCACGCGCTTGGCAATGGCCTTGAGCTGGCGGTTCTGCTGGAGCGTCTCGCGCGAGATGTTCAGCGAGATGTCCTGCGAATCCACCACGCCGCGCACGAAGTTGTAGTAGTCGGGCAGCAGGTCGGCGCACTTGTCCATGATCAGGACGTTGGAGCTGTAGAGCGCAAGGCCCTTCTCGTAGTCCTTGCTGTACAAGTCGAACGGCGCGCGCGAGGGGATGAACAGCAGGGCGTCGTACTCGAGGGTGCCCTCGGCGTGGAAGCTCACCTTGCGCGCCGGGTCCTCAAAGTCGTGGAACGTGGACTTGTAGAACTCGTTGTAGTCCTCGTCCGACACGTCGGAGCTGCGCTTTTTCCAAATGGGCGTCATGGAGTTGACGGTCTCGAGCTCCTGGTAGTCCTCGTACTCGGGGGTGTAATCCTCGCCAGCGTCCTCGGGCTTGTCCTTCTCGCGGCTCTTGGTGACCATCATCTGGACGGGATAGCGCACGTAGTTGCTGTAGCGCTTGATGAGGTCCTTGAGGCCCCACTCAGACAGGTAGGTGTCGTAGCTCTCGCCGGGCTCGCCGTTCTCGCCGGGGATGTTCTCGCGGATGGTGAGGATGACGTCGGTGCCGTGGCAGGCGCGCTCGCCCTCCTCGATGGTGTAGCCCTCAAGGCCGTCGGACTCCCACACGTGCGCGGCGTCCTCGCCAAAGGCGCGGCTGACCACGCGCACCTTCGAGGCGACCATGAACGCGGAGTAAAAGCCCACGCCGAACTGGCCGATGATGTCGACGTCGTTGCCCTGGTGCTCGGCGTTCTCCTGCTTGAACTCCTGGCTGCCGGAGTGGGCGATGGTGCCCAGGTTCTTCTCGAGGTCCTCAGCCGTCATGCCGATGCCGTTATCGGAGACGGTGAGCGTGCGGGCGTCCTTGTCGAACGAGACGCGAATCGCCAGGTCTCCCTGGTCGACCTGGATGCTGGAGTCGGACAGACTCTTGAAGTTGAGCTTGTCCACGGCATCGGACGCGTTGGAGATCAGCTCGCGAAGGAAGATCTCCTTATTGGTGTAGATGGAGTTGATCATCAGGTCGAGCAGCTTTTTGCTCTCCGTCTTGAACTGGCGCATGCGCGCTCCCTTCCATACATATAGCGAGGATCGCTTGGCGGTGCCCCAACGCAATGCCCTGCGACCCGTCCCGCGGGACGCGCATTGCGAACCTCGAGCCGCGAGCCGCTAGCCGCAAGTTGCGAACTGCGGGTTGCGGCCACGAGCCCCTGTCCACACGTTGCGAACTTCGTTCGGACCACAAGCTCCAATCCGTGGACCACGAGGAGGCCGCGCTCGTACCCTCGCTTTTGTTGAACGGGAACTATAGTACCCACTCTCGCGCTCATAAAACCTTAGTCTATAAGACTTAGATATATGCTCCACATTGCATCTTCGCTCCAGGAAAATCTCAGAGGTGCTCG
>SAMEA3387510__coassemble_1405_pt1 | contig 51690 bp, 31 predicted proteins | sample SAMEA3387510__metabat2_high_PE_010 | metagenome-assembled genome bin SAMEA3387510 (sample SAMEA3387510) | Felis catus | biome: Faeces | place: United Kingdom | collected 2012 | reverse complement strand
CGATACCCCTCCCAAAGGGCCTCCGACCGCTCACGTCCTACCGAAAGGGTATCTGACCACCCCCGACCCAGCGGCACATCCCGCGACCCGCACACCGCTGGCAACCAGCAGTTCAGCCAACACGACGCCAACAACCAGCAGTTCAGCCAACACGACACCGAAAGACGCACTAACGATCGGCGTGCAGGCGCCACTCCCCCTTCCGGCAGCCGCGCAGTTATGAATCACTCGCGCGACCCACACGCGGCTATGGGTCTCGCTCACGGTCCGCGCGCAGCCATGAGCCCCTCGCGCAGCCCACGTACCGGCGGCAGCCCACGTACCGGCGGCGGTCCACGCACCAGCGGCGGTCCACGTATCGGCAGCGGTCCAAGAACACCCCAATTCCGCACTGGCTCTCTTGCACGCTCTCCCCGTTCTTTCAGCGGATCGCCGCGCCGAACCGGGCACTCGTACGCAACGTCAAACCGCATCTTCACGCGCAGCCGACCGGCAGATTTCCTGCGCAGCCCTCTCATCGTTACTTGCCTCGTCGCGATTCTTGTTATTGGTTTTGGAGCCTTTGGCATTATCTCCGCCACGCAACGCCACGCCGCCGAAGTCGCAGCCCAGGAGCAGAAGGACGCGCAAAAGAAAGAGCTCGCCGCGCGTATTGTCCACCCCACCCAACTGGGAACAACGCTCTTACCGGCATCGACCCCGCGTGCGGAGTGGAAGCAGGGCACCTTGCCCCACCTGTATCAGACCGACCCCGCATGGGCCGACCAGCCATACGCCGGCGGAACGGTGCGCGTCAACGCGTGCGGGCCAACGTGCCTCACCATGGTATACGTATGCCTTACCGGGCGAACCGACATGGACCCCGCGCGCATGTCCGCATTTGCCGACCAGAACAACTTTGCCCCCACGGGTGCGACCGAATGGTCTTTCATGACAAGCGGGGCCAACATGCTGGGCATTCAGTCCACGCAGATTCATCCCACGCGCGAGAGCATCGAGAACGCGCTCGCCGGTGGACGTCCAGTCATTTGCAGCGTGCATCCCGGCGATTTTACCTCGGTCGGCCACTTTATCGTACTTGGCGGCATCGACGATCAAGGCATGGTCGAAGTCTTCGACCCCAACAGCCCCTTCAATAGCGCGCAGCGTTGGCCTATTCAGCGCATCCTCAATCAGACCAAAGCCTGCTGGTCGTTTTGGGTGTGACCCCCAGCCTTCTGCCCTACGAGCACATGGGTCCCTGCCCCGCGAGTACGCGGGCCCCTGCCCCGCAAGCGTATGGGCCCTCTGCTCTCCACGTGCGCATGAGCTCCGTCCCACCATGGCGCGCCGCCCATGCGCTTCCGCCCTTTTACCGCCCAAAGTGCGGATAATCACGGTAATCTCGGCACCGGTCTCCATGCGACATTATTCGAAATATCTCAATATCCCCGATGTCACTTTGGCAACATTCGCGCCAAGCCAATTGTTGTGCGCGCGGCATAGACCCCGAACAAACCGCTTGTCACCAAACACGCGCGCCAAGCGCGCATGGACGGCTGCTCTACCGTCCTCTCGCATATCCGCTGCTTCATACACCATAATCCTCATCGCCCGGTCGAATGCAATGGCATCGACGCCTACGCGGCACAGCAGGTAATACACATCAAACACATCCTTGAAACGAGTCGATGCCGCGCCAATTCGGATAAGTGAGCAAAGCTTCTCCGCTCACATCTGTTCTTTACTGTTGGCCATGAGCGCTACGCCAGCTTCACATAAGGCAGTATCGAACCACAGTTCCTTCTGCTCAAGCGCGAGAGAATCGTGAACGCCAAGATCGAGCTTTGTTTCCATGGACATCCCATTGCAATCGGAGATTCGCAGGTTAACGCGCTTGCCATGGTAGTCCTGATGCTTGAGGTCCACTATTGGGCCAACCACCTCAAGCGCAACCCCAGAGCCCGACTGACAAAGCGCATGAAGAAAAGCACGAATACCCTCAACCGTCATTGGATAACGAACAAAGTCGAGATCCACGTCTCGTGTCGCCCGACGCACATCGCCAGAAACCTGCTGCATAACCACACCGCCCTTTACGGTCACATGGCTGGCCATTGGAGAGGCGGCGATGAGCGTCAGCACAACGTCACGGCAGGTCCGCGCGGTCGTATGCAGACAAACACAAACCTGATCGCCGATATGGGCGCACGCAGATACAAAAAGGACGCCCCGGGGCAGTTTCCGGAGCGTCCGCAGGAGAGGGAGGCGTGTTGTACCTGGGTCGATAATGCTCGACCCGGGCCTACGGGTTTCCCAGGTGCCACAGATCGGCGCAGGAGCAAAGGACTCACGTATCGCGTGCGTCGGCACATCTAACGTGTAGCGCCCAACGGCCAAGCGCCAAAGCGCGGTACCAGGGAAACCGTTTACATCGATTAGCCCGTGATGCGGGTGCCGGAAAGACCGGCCATGGTCTCGGCGGCCTTGTCGAGGGCACCGATGATGCAGGTGCGGCCCTTGCGGGAGCGCGCGAACTTGATGGCGGCGCGGACCTTGGGCTCCATAGAGCCCATACCGAACTGACCCTCATCGGCCAGGCGCTCGGCCTCGTCGGCGGTGAGCTCCTCGAGCTCCTCCTGGTTGGGCTTGCCAAAGTTGATGGCGACGTGCTCGACGGCGGTCAGCAGGAACAGGACGTCGGCGGAGCAGTCCTCGGCGAGGAGCTCGCCGCCCATGTCCTTGTCGATGACGGCGGCCACGCCCTTGTAGCAGCCCTTGTTCTCGTAGTCGCGGACGACGGGGATGCCGCCGCCACCGCAGGCGATGACGATGAACTCGTTGTCGAGGAGGTTGAGGATGGAGTCGGCCTCGACGATCTTCTTGGGCTCCGGGGAGGCCACGACGCGACGCCAGCCGCGGCCGGAGTCCTCAACGAACGTCATGTCCGGATTCTCCGCCATGATCTCCTTGGCCTGCTCCTCGGTATAGAAGGGGCCGATGGGCTTGGTGGGATTGGCGAACGCGGGATCGTCGGGATCGCACTCGATCTGGGTGACGACGGTGGCGGCGTGCCAACGCTTATAGCGCTTGTGCATCTCGCGGCCGATGCCCTGCTGCAGGTGATAGCCGATGTAGCCCTGGGACATGGCGCCGCACTCGGGCAGGTCCATGGAGGGGGTGCCGATGGCGTCGTGGGCGGCGGCGAAGGCGTTCTGGATCATGCCGACCTGCGGGCCGTTGCCGTGGGTGATGATGATCTCGTTGCCCTGCTCGATGAGGCCCAAAAGGGCGTGGGCGGCGTGGTTGACCTTCTCGATCTGCTCGGCGGGGGTATCGCCGAGAGCGTTGCCGCCAAGGGCTACGACGATACGGTCGGGTTTGCCGTAAGGCTTGGACATAACTGCCTCTTTCCTAACGCAGGGTGCCGGTTTGAATATTCACCAGCAGACGTACTTTATGCAATATACCCGCAACTGACTGTTGTCGCTTCGGTCTTTTTGTTTGTCTTGGTGAACGGACGGTTATTGGCGATAAACGTTATATCACAAGGATATGGGCATAATCTCGCCACATTGCTCAATCGTTTTAACAAAGGGCGTCTCTGTATACTCTTCCTGCCTATTTGGCAAGTATATACATTTCTATACAAGATTGCACTCGAATATACGCGCCTGTTAGCACGGTGGAGTGTCCCGTCCCCCGCACCTCGCGTTTCGCGGTGAGTCGCTTGTTAAAATTCTCAGTGAATAGCCGCCGACAGCCCGTCACAGCCCGTCCGGTGCATCATCGCTGCGCCTGCCGAGGTTCGGCGCGCTTGTCAGTGGCTGGGGCTCCGGTGTACCTGCCAGGGGCTGGAGCTCCGGTGTGTCTCTGGATCATCAATCCACTTGCCGGTGGCCGATCCCCGACGCACTCCCGAATCTTCGGTGCACTTCTCAAGCTTCGATGCACCTGGAAACCGTTTTCAGGCGGGAAATGGTCGCTACGCGCACCGAAGTTCACAAAGTGCATCGGGTTTTTACAAGCGCATCAAAGATCACCAAGCACACGCAGATTCGCTAAGCGCATCGCAGCTCTTCTCGTGCACAGATGATCGTAAAACGCACATACATCACGTTTTTCCATCTACACTTTGAGCAATTACGAACGCTTTTCCATACCTGAGTCGAATAAACGAATGCCAGCGGACCTCCACTGCCAAATCCTGCCCCACGAATCTTCGATGCAGGCACTGAGCTTCGGTGCATTTCGAAATCCTCCGTGCACTTCTCAAGCTTCGATGCACCTAGCGACTGTTTTTTCGGCTGAAAGCGGTCGCCAGGTGCATCGGAGTTTCCCAAGTGCATCGAGTTTTTCCAGCTGCACAGAAGACCACCAGGTGCACGCAAATGCGCCAAGCGCATCGAAGCCCTTCTCGTGCATCGCCGCTCTTCTTGTGCACCGGTGATCGTAAAGCGCACCAACGCCCTGGCCACCACCGCCCATGCGCACAAAAAACGGGCCCTGAGGTCGATGCCTCAGGGCCCGAATCTCACCTGCTAGCCAGTGATGGGCTGTGCAGCGCTGGTCGACGACCGGACATTAGCCGGCGATCGAGCCATGTCACCAGGTAAACCCTACTCGTTGTAAAGCGTCTTGAGCTTGACCAGGTGCTGGTAGCGATCCATGGCAGCGGCCTCGTTGGCAGCGAAGAGCTTCTCGGCGCGCTCCGGGAACGCGGTGGTCAGGCTCGCGTAGCGGGCCTCGTTCATCAGGAACTCCTGGTAACCGCCGGCCGGCTCCTTGGAGTCGAGGGCGAATTTCTTGCCCTCGGGGGCAGCCGGGTTGTAGCGGAAGAGGTTCCAGTAACCGCAGTCCACGGCCTTCTTCATCTCGGCCTGGCAGTTCTGCATGCCGCCCTTCTTGATGGAGTGCATCTCGCAGGGGCTGTAGCCGATGATGATGGACGGGCCGTCGTAGGCCTCGGCCTCGTGGATGGCCTTGAGGGTCTGGGCCGGGTTGGCGCCCATGGCGACCTGCGCCACGTAGACGTAGCCGTAGCTCATCGCGATCTCGGCGAGGCTCTTCTTCTTGACGTTCTTGCCCGCGGCGGCAAACTGGGCGACCTGGCCCAGGTTAGAGGCCTTGGAGGCCTGGCCACCGGTGTTGGAGTACACCTCGGTGTCGAACACGAAGACGTTGACGTTGTTGCCGGAGGCGAGGACATGATCCAGGCCGCCGAAGCCGATGTCGTAGGCCCAGCCGTCGCCGCCGAAGATCCAGAAGGACTTCTTGGTGAGGTACGCCTTGTCGGCCAGAATCTCCTTGGCCTTGTCGCAATCGGACTTCTCGCACTCGGCGATCAGCGCGGCAGCGGTGGTCTTGGAGCCCTCGACGTCATTGCGAGCATCCATCCAAGCCTGGGCGGCGGCCTTCAGCTCGTCGGAAGCCTTGTCGCAGCCGAGCATCTCCTCGCACGCGGCAACAAGCTTGCCCTGGACGGCCTTGTAGCCGAGCTCGAGACCGAGACCATGCTCGGCGTTGTCCTCGAACAGGGAGTTGTTCCAAGCCGGGCCGTGACCGTTCGCATCGGTGCAGAACGGGGAGGTCGCGGCAGGGTTGCCCCAAATGGAGGAGCAGCCGGTGGCGTTGGAGATGAACATGCGGTCGCCGCAGACCTGGGTCACCAGGCGGGCATACGCGGTCTCGGCGCAGCCGGCGCAGGAGCCGGAGAACTCAAGCAGGGGCTGCTTGAACTGGCTGGACTTGACGTTGTTGCCGATGAGCTCGGGCTTCTCGGCGACGTTGGCCACGCAGTAGTCGAAGGCCTTCTGCTCCACGAGCTCGCCCTCGGCGGGCACCATGGTGAGGGCGTCCTTGGGGCAGACCTTGGCGCAGTTGGTGCAGCCCATGCAGTCGAGCGGGCTGATGGCCATGGTGAACTTGTAGCCGGTGTCCTTGGGGATCTTCACGTCCAGCGTGCGCATGGTCTCGGGCGCCGCGGCGACCTCGGCCTCGGTGAGCGCGAACGGGCGGATCGTGGCGTGCGGGCACACGTAGGCGCACTGGTTGCACTGGATGCACTTGGTCTCATCCCAATGCGGGACCATAACGGCGACGCCGCGCTTCTCGTACGCAGAGGCGCCCAGCTCGAACTGGCCGTCGGCGCAATCCTTGAAGGCGGAGACGGTCAGGGAGTCGCCGTCCATGCGGGCGATGGGCTCCATGAGCTCCTTGACCTGCTTGGCGATTGCCGTCTTCTCGGCATCGGTGAGGACCTCGGCAGGAGCCTCGTCAGTGGCGTCGGCCCAGTCGGCGGGAACATCGAACTTCACGAACGCGGTCGCGCCGGCATCGATAGCCTTGTGGTTGGCGTCGACGATGGCCTGACCCTTCTTAGAGTAGGACTTGGTGGCGGCGTCCTTCATGTACTGGAGCGCCTCCTCCTGCGGCAGAACGCCGGCCAGCGCGAAGAACGCGGACTGAAGCACGGTGTTGGTGCGCTTGCCCATGCCCACCTTGGCGGCCAGGTCGATGGCGTCGATCAGGTAGACGTTGATGTTGTTCTTGGCGATATAGCGCTTGGCGTTCGCCGGCATATGGGAGGCGAACTCCTCGGGCGTCCACTGGCAGTTGACCAGGAAGGTGCCGCCGGGCTTGACATCGCGGACCATCTTGAAGCCCTTGACGATGTAGCTCGGGTTGTGGCAGGCCACGAAGTCGGCCTTGGTCACGTAGTACGGCGAGCGGATCGGCTGGTCGCCAAAGCGCAGGTGCGAGATGGTGACGCCGCCGGTCTTCTTGGAGTCGTACTGGAAGTAGGCCTGGACGTACTTGTCCGTGTGGTCGCCGATGATCTTGATCGAGTTCTTGTTGGCACCAACGGTGCCGTCGCCGCCAAGGCCCCAGAACTTGCACTCGATGGTGCCCTCAGCCGCCGTGTTGGGGGCATCCGGGTCCATGGGCAGGGACAGGTGGGTGAGGTCGTCCTCGATGCCGATGGTGAACTCGCGCTTGGGCTCGTCGGCCTTGAGCTCCTCGTACACCGCGAACGCAGCCGCCGGTGGCTCGTCCTTGGAACCGAGGCCGTAGCGGCCACCGACCACCACGAGGTCGGAACGGCCGGCCTCGTACAGGGCGGAGACGACGTCCTGGTAGAGCGGCTCGCCGATGGAGCCGGGCTCCTTGGTGCGGTCGAGCACGGCGATCTTCTTGACGGTCGCGGGCAGCGCGGCCACGAAGTCCTCGACGGACCACGGGCGGTACAGACGGACCTTGACCAGGCCGACGTGCTCGCCGTGGGCGTTGAGGTAGTCGATGACTTCCTCGAGGGTATCGCAGAAGGAACCCATGCAGACGACCACGCGGTCGGCGTCGTCGGCGCCGTAGTAGTCGAACAGATGGTAGCTGGTACCGAGCTTGGCGTTCACCTTGTCCATGTAGGACTGGACGATGGCCGGCAGCGCGTTGTAGGTGCCGTTGCAGGCCTCGCGGTGCTGGAAGAAGATATCGCCATTCTCATGGGAGCCGCGAGCGGTGGGGTGCTCCGGGTTGAGGGCGTGATCGCGGAAGGCCTGAACGGCCTCCATGTCGCACATGTCCTTGAGGTCATCGTAATCCCACACGGCGACCTTCTGGATCTCATGCGAGGTGCGGAAGCCGTCGAAGAAGTTCAGGAACGGGGTCTTGCCCTCGATGGCGGCCAGGTGGGCCACCGGTGCGAGGTCCATGACCTCCTGCACGTTGCCCTCGGCGAGCATGGCGAAGCCGGTCTGACGGCAGGCCATGACGTCGGAGTGGTCACCGAAGATGTTGAGCGCGTGCGTTGCCACGGTACGGGCGGACACGTGGAAGACGGCCGGCAGGCCCTCGCCCGCGATCTTGTACATGTTGGGGATCATGAGCAAGAGACCCTGGGACGCCGTGTAGGTCGTGGTGAGGGCACCTGCGCCCAGCGAACCGTGGACGGTACCGGCGGCGCCGGCCTCGGACTCCATCTCCACCACGTTGACGGGCGTTCCGAAGATATTCTTCTTGCCCTGGGCTGCCCATTGGTCGACATGATCGGCCATAGGGCTGGACGGCGTAATCGGGTAAATACCCGCCACTTCGGTGTACGCGTACGAAACGTACGCGGCGGCCTCGTTGCCGTCCATAGACTTGAACTTACGATCTGCCATATACCCCTCTCCTCTCGACTAGGTATATAAGGCGCCGGGGGTCACGTCGGCCCCCGGTATGCTCGCATGGCGGACGGAACCGAGCAGCTGCCTCGGAAGCTCGCACCATGCATCCCGCGCGGCATGACATATTGCCACGCGGGATGCGCATGTAGAACCATTGTACCCCCGAAATCCCGTGCTATAAGGACAATCTAAAGCTATCGGTGAGCGTATGTTTTCGCAGGTAGATTGGGTTATATTGCGGTGCGTTCAACACTTTTGCGCGCCGGCGAGGCAAGCGGCGGCTACAGCGCACGACGGGCCTCGATGGCGCGGCCCAAGGTGAGCTCGTCGGCGTACTCGAGGTCCCCGCCCACGGGCAGGCCGCTCGCCAGACGCGTGACGGTGATGCCGAGCGGCTTGATGGTGCGGGCGAGGTAGCTCGCGGTGGTCTCGCCCTCGATGTTGGGATTGGTGGCGATGATGACCTCTTCGATGTCCTCCGCGCCCAAGCGGGCGAGCAGCTCGCGAACATGAAGCTGATCGGGGCCGATCTTGTCCATGGGGCTGATCACGCCGCCCAGCACGTGGTACAGGCCGTGGTAGCTGCCGGTGCGCTCAATCGCCGTGACGTCGCGCGGCTCGCCCACCACGCAGATCCGGGCGCGGTCGCGGGACATGTCCTCGCAGATGGCGCACTCGTCGTCGGTGGCGTAGTTGAAGCAGCGGCTGCAGAAGTGGACCTCGTTTTTGACCATGAGAATGGCGTCGGCCAGGCGGCGGGCCTCCTCGGCATCCGCCTCGAGGAGGTAATACGCGATGCGCTGAGCGCTCTTGGGACCGATGCCGGGCAGGCGGCCCAGCTCATCGAGGAGAATTTGAAGGCTGCGGTCTGCACTCATAACGCCGCTCCAACAGATCAAAGTTTACGGGTAGGTGGCTTACGCGGATAGGTGGCTTGCGGGTGGACAGTCCACCGGCGGATCGCACGGCGGTCGCACCCGGGCGCCCTGGGAAAACAGGGCGTCAAGGCGGCCGCTGGCGTCAAGGCCGTCGCCCGACGCCCAAATGACTCATCCCGGGAACCGCAACCCAGCTCCCGGGGTGTCCCGCTCTTTAGAACGGCATGCCCGGGATGCCGGCGCCCATGCCGCCCGTCACGGCGCTCATGCGCTTGTCGGCGATCTCGGCAACGCCGCGGCACGCCTCGTTGACGGCGGCCACGATCATGTCCTGCAGCATCTCGACGTCCTCGGGATCGAGGGCATCGGGGTCGATGGTGACCGACTTGAGCTGCATGGCGCCATCGACGGTGACCTTGACCATGCCGCCGCCGGCACTGGCGTCGACGGTGACCTCGTTCATGCTCTCCTGGGCCTCGGCGAGCTTCTGCTGCATCTGCTGAGCCTGCTTCATGAGCTGATTCATGTTGATACCGGCCATGGGTTTCTCCTCACTCACTGAGCCTGCAACGCGAGTTGACGCGCGCAGGCGAATAATCCAGAAGGCATGGTACCACGGGGCGCGGCCGGCCGATTGGCCCGTGCCCTGCGCGATTGCCACAACCGGCCGTGCGGTGGACGCCGTGCGACTGCCGCGGCTGGCTGTACGCCGCCTACCGTACGGTTGCCCCGGCCGACCGTACGCCGCCCGCCGCGCGGTTGCCACGGTCGGCCGTACGGTAGACGCCGCGCGATTGACGCGGCCCGCCGTGCGGTGGGCGCCGCACGGCGCAACAAAGCCGCCCACATCGCAAAAACAGCGACATGGGCGGCTTGGCACATTCGGTGAGCTCGCGAGCGCTCTGCAGCTTACAGGCACTCTACCGGAGCTACTTAAAGACCACGTTGCCCCAGATGCTCTCGAGGACGGCCTTGGGATCGGCCTCGGCGTCGGAGTCTGCCGCAAGCGAAGGCATGGGGGCTGCCGGCGGGGTGGCGTCCGTCGACGCAGACGCTACCGGCGGAACGGGCGCGCCGCTCGCGGGGGCAGAAGGCATCGGTGCCGGGGCGCTTGAGGACGTCGGGGCGCTTGAGGGCACAGCGGGCGTCTGCGCGGCGGGGGTAGAGTTGCCCACCGACCGCTCGGCAGACGCGGACGACGGATCCACCGACGGCACCTCAGCGGGAACGTCAAAAGGGGGAACCTCGTCATCGCCCTCGTACGACGCGATCAATGCGTCGTCGTAGGGAGGCATCTCGTCCTCCCACGCCTTGCGGTCCGCCTCGATATCGCGGTCGCTCAAAATCGTGGGACCGGTTGCCTGGTCGACGGCGGATGGCGAGGGCTGGGGCGAGGGCTCAACCTGGGGTGAAGGCGCAGCCGCGGGCACTGATGCGGAGGCAGCAGGCGCGGCGGGCGACGCCGCGGCAGAAGAAGGCGCAGAGGCGGCACGAGCAGCCGCGGGAGTGGGAACCGCTGATGCCGGCGGCGTGGCAACCGCGGACGCTTGGGCGGGAACCGAGCCGGCAGGGGCGGGCGACGCGGCGCGCGGCGCTCCGGGGGCCGCGGGGACAGAAGGCGCGGCGGAGGCTGAAGCGGCGGGAACGGGTGACGAAGCAGGGGGCATGGTCCGAGCTGTGGCGGGTGCAGCAGCGGGAGCGGGTGCCCGAGTCGGAGCGGGAGCGGGCGCCGCGGCGGGAGCGGGCGCCGGAGCCGCAGGGGCCTTCGCCGCGCCTCCCATCACGTATGTCACCGAGCGTTTTCCGAACACCTGGCAGATGATCGGCATGACCAGCTGGCTCGAATCGGGGCGCGTGATCATCTTGAGCGCAAACGTCGAACCCTTGGGGAATCCGATCGTGAGCGTCTCGCCGTCGTCACTCACCGCCCGAGAGCTCTGGAGCAGGCCGCCGCGAGAGGGCTGTTCGGCCGTGATGCGCTTGACGGCATCCGCCCATCGACGCTGCAGGTCGCCCGCGTCGGCCGCCGGCGGGGTCACGGGGCACGCAGCCATTTCGGGTTGGGAGTCGGCGGCAATCGTGATGCTTTCCTGCGGAGCGGAAGCCCGTGCCGGTGAGGCGGGTGCCCCCTGCGCAGCAGGACGCTCAGCGCCGGCGGACGCCGTCTGCGAGGCGGGAGCTGAGACAACCTGCGCCCGAGGCGCCGACGGGCTGGCTTGCGTCACGGCGCCCGTTACAGGCTGCGCAGCCGGGGCAGGAACGGCTGCAGCGGGGGCGGCAGCGGTCGGAGCGGAAACCGGACCGTTCGACGTCGCGACCGCAGGTACCGTCGGTCGAGGCGCCGGGGCAGATCCGGATTGAGCCGAACGGGGCGCGGCAGCGGACGCGGAAGTCGACGAGCGGACAGAGGGGCTCACGTCCGCCGCGCCAGAAGCGACAACCGGGCTGCTCGAAGCCCGCGCGGGACCCTGGGTCGCACACGGATCGACAGTCGGGGAGGAGACGGGGGCCGGCGCCGCAGCCGAGGCGGAATTCGGAACCACCGGCGCCGCAGAAGTGGCCGAAGGCACCGCAGCGGCGTGGGAGGTCGCCGCACCGGCGCGTGGGACGGCGTTCGGAGCGCCACCGTGCGGGCCGGCCGCGGCAGCCAGCTGCGCCGCGTCCATGGGGCCGCTCGGCACGCCGGCGGCAAGCTGCGCCTCCAGGCGGGCCAGACGCTCGGCCAGCGCCTCGAGGGTAAAATCGGTCTCCGGGCGCGCGAGCCTCGTCAGCGCGATCTCGAGCACCAGGCGCGGGTCGGACGCGTTGCGCATCTCGAGCGCGGCGTCGTCCAGCACGGTGAGCGCGCGCGCCAGGCGATCGGCGCCCTCGAACAGGCGTGCCTCCTCCACCAGCACCGCGACCTCCTCGGGCGTGCCGTCGAACAGCTCGGTCTTGGGGCCCGCAATCGCCGCGGTATACACGTCGCGCACGTGCGCAACCAGGTCGTGCGTGAGCTCCATCAAATCGTTGCCCTCATCCGCCTGCACGCGCACCAGGCCGAACAGCCCCACCGTGTCGCGCACGGCGATCTTGCAGGCAAATTCCGAGAGCACCGTCGAGGCAACCTCGCCCAGCAGCGAGCGGGCGTCATCCACGCGCACGGAGCCGTCGCCGAACACCGAAAGCTGCTCGAGCGTGGAGAGCGCATCGCGCATGCCGCCGCGCGCATGCCGCGCCACGATCTCGAGCGCCTCCTCGTCAAAGGCAAAGCCCTCCTGCTCGCAGATAAACCGCAGGCGTCCCACGATGTCCTCGTTCGAGATGCGGTGGAAGTCGAAGCGCTGGCAGCGCGACAGAATCGTCTCGAGAATCTTTTGCGGGTCGGTGGTGCACAGTACAAAGACCACGTGACTCGGCGGCTCCTCAAGCGTCTTGAGGAGCGCGTTGAACGCCGCTGTGGTGAGCATGTGAACCTCGTCGATGATGTAGACCTTGTACGCGCCGCGCACGGGGGCAAAGCTCACCGAGTTGATGATCTCCTCGCGCACGTTGTCCACGCCCGTGCGGCTCGCCGCGTCGAGCTCGTACACGTCCGGGTGCGTACCCGCCGCGATGGCCTCGCACTCTGGGCACGTTCCGTCCGGCATGCAGCCCGACGCGCCGGTTGCCCGCGCGGCCTCGGAGCCCTCGCACAAAAGTGACTTTGCGAGAATGCGCGCCATGGTGGTCTTGCCCGTGCCGCGCGGTCCGCAGAACAGGTACGCGTGCGACAGGCGACCCTCGGCCACGGCGTGCTTGAGCGTGGACACGATATGTTGCTGGCCCACCACGCTCTCGAACGTAAGCGGACGGTACTTTCTATAAAGCGACTCCATGGGGAGGCCTCCCTTACAGCCGTGTCGGGTGCCGCGCGGCGCGCTACAGGCCGCGCTTCGCCAGACGGCGGTCTATCTCTTTCAACGTCGAACGGATCGCAAAGAGCTGTTTGTATGTGGCGGATTTTACCTTGTTCTCCGCGCGGAGCTGTTCCATACGGCGGGAGACCTCGTCAAGCTCATGCCGAATATCCTCCGCGAACTGGTCAAACGCCGCAAGTCGCTCTTGGCTGTCCACCCGGCACCGCCCTTCTCCCCTTCCGCCGGCAGCGCATGACAGCGCATGGCAGCGCCGCCCCGCAAACGCGCACGCCGCGCTCCTCAGGTCCGCCGCGCCAACGTCGCGCGTCGCTTCAATCATACCGCCTCGTCCGGCCGCGAACGCCTTGCGACCGGACCGCGCGCCGGAATCCCGCACGCGCCCGCAACGGGCACGCGATAGCTGCCGCCCAAGTCGCCGTCGCGTCCGCTGTCGTCGCGCCCGGCGTCGCCGAGTGAGCGCTTTTCCAACGTTTCAACCCCCTCAAACGTTGGAAAAGCGCTCACTCGACGCAGGGGGAGGGACGCCGAAACGAATCCACCCAGCACGGCGCAGGGGGAAGAACAGCAACAAGGGTGACGAACCTGCGGATTCGCGGGGCGGCAGGGCGCGCGTGGTAGAATGCGGCGTACACCAAGCGGTCGCAAGGCCGGGAAACGTAGCTCAAACGCACCAAGGATGGCCATGCCGCTGTTCTCCTCACGCCCCTCGCGCCAAACCGGCGCGCTCAACAATATCCCAACACCCCGCACCGATCTGGGCAACGCGCACATCGCGCCGCCACCCCCAGCCGGCTCCGCGGCGTCCTCGCTCCTCAAGCGCTACCGCCCGCTCGAAACCCGCGCCGCCGGCGGATTTGGCAGCGTAGAGATCTGCCTCGACGGGCGCCTCCAGCGCCGCGTGGCCATCAAGCGCATGCCGCTCGCCTCGCCGTACAACCGCACGTCCACCGAGACCACCGCGACCGCGCTTGCGGAGGCGCGCACGGCAAGCATGCTGCAACACCCCAACATCGTGCAGGTCATCGACTTCACCTACGACAGCGCCTATGCCTACCTGGTCATGGAGTACGTTGACGGCATGAGCCTCGAGGAGTTCCTCGCGCAGGTCGACGGCCACTCGCTCACCTACGATGAGGCCTCCTGCATCGCCGACGCGCTGGTGCAGGCGCTCGCCTTTGCCCACGAAAACGGCGTGCTGCACCTCGACATCAAGCCGGCCAACGTTCTCATCGACCGCAGCGGCCACGTCAAGCTCGCCGACTTTGGCATGGCAACGCTCGCGAGCGCGGCGGGCTTTGGCGGCGCGCGAGGGGGCACCATCGGCTACATGGCGCCCGAGCAGCTCAACGGCGAGATCGTGGACGAGCGCAGCGATGTGTTCTCGCTCGCCGCCGTGCTCTACGAGTCGCTATGCGCCACCGCCCCGTTCCGCGCGGGAACCCCCGCCGACTCGCTCAAGAACATCGAGAAGGGCGTCCTGTACCCCAGCGACCTGCTGCCCGATATCCCCGAGACCGCGGAACACGCGCTGCTGCGCGCCCTCTCCCCCAACGCCGACGACCGCATGATCGACGTGGGCGAGTTTGGCGACGGCTTTTTGCCGGGGCTCGGCAACCCGCGCGAGGGCCGCCGCAGCCTGGCGCGCGTCATCGCCCGCCTCACCTCGGACGAGGGGGAGCCGGACAGCGGCGAGGCCGAGGCGCAGGGTCGCGTATGGGAACTCGACCCCGCCGAGGGCTACCTGGGCAGCCGCACGGGAAGGGCGCGCGCCTACGCCCTGGGCGCCGTGAGCGGCCTTGCCGTCACGGCCGTCTCGTGGTCCCTGCTGGGCGACCTGCACGTGGGGAGCGCCCTGGCGCGCGGCGTGACCGCCATGGGCATTGGCGTTGGCGCCGCCCTCGCGCCGCAAATCGGCTCGGCGCTCGCCGTCGGGGGGTGGCTCATGCTCGTCCTCAACAACACGCCGCTGCTCTCGGCGCTGCCCGTCGCCATCCTGTCCTTTGCCATGTTCGCCGCATGGTGGCTCGTGTGGGGCCGCCTGCAACCGGCCGCCTCGGCCACCTTCGCCGCCGCGGCGGCGCTCGCCCTCGCATGCGGGGACGCGGCCCTCGCAGCCCCCGTGACAGCCGTGCTCGCCGCGTATTTCCTCGCGCCCGCGCACGCCGCCACCTCGACCGGCTGCGGCCTCGCGTTCGCCCAGTTGCTCCTCGCCGCGCACGCCGCGGGGGGCAACCTGCCCTTTGGCGCCACGCTCCAAGCGCTCCTCACCCCCTCGTTCCTGGTTCCCGCCGCCGGCTTTTCCGCCCTGGCCGCGGGGGCGAGCTGGGTCCTCGACCGCACCTGGGAGGCGCACCAAGACAGTCGGCCAACCGGCCTTCTCACCGCCCTGTACCTGCTGCTTCCCGTAGCTTCCGTGGCCCTACGCTATCTTGCGCAGCCTATGGAAATTGCCGCCGTGCCCGCCATCGAGGTCGCTGCGGCTGCAGGACTCGGGTGCCTATCCTCTATAATCGTTTGGATATGCATGTTTTCGCTCGGATATAGACGAGAAACCACGGAAGGTGATCGTTCGTGAACTTCCTGAATATCTTTGAGGACCGCATCGCCGGCATCTTCGGTGCGGCGCAGGCGCCGTTTTCCTTTAAGAAGCTCGCCAAGCAGGCGGCGCGCGAGATGGAGGACCAGACGCTGGTCATCAACGGCGTCGACACCGCGCCCGCCCTGTACACCGTCCTCATCGCCGCCGACGACGACCCCTTCCTGGCGCCTTTTTACCCGCAGCTGGCACGCGAGGTCGCCGAATTCGTCAAGGCGCAGGCGGAGAAGAAGCACTACCGCTTTGCGGGCGCGCCGCTCGTGCGCTTTATGATCGACCCGTCCCTCAAGGCGGGCAAGTTCTCCGTCTTTGCCGAGAACGTCGACGCCCCCACGCTCGCCCGCCTCTATGAGGAGGAGCGCGCGTTCCTGCACGGCGGAAAGCAGGCAGGCGCGCCCATGCCCGCGGCGGCACCACAGCCCGCCGCCCCTGCCCCCGCGCAGCGCCCCGCGCCCTCGCCGCTCGCATCCGATGCCGGCCTCAACGCCCCCGCCCCGCAACCTGCCGTCATCGAGGGCTTCGACCCCTTTGCCCCGGCAGACCCGTTTGCGCCGCAGGCTCCCATCCCCGTGCCGCAGACCATGACGCGCGAGCAGCTCGCCGGCCTGGGCGGAGCTGCGGCGGCGACCGGGGCAGGAGCCGCCGTCGCGGGCGCCGCGGCGCACATGGCGTCGACCCGCACCAGCGCCCCCGCCCGGCCGCTCGCCCAGCTCGTGGACGTCGTCACCGGTGACACCTACGAGCTCACCAGCGCACGCGCCACGGTGGGCCGCGAGCGCTCCATGGCAGACGTCGTGCTGCGCGACCCCAACGTGAGCCGTCGCCATGCGCAGCTCACCTTTACCGGCAGCGACTGGTCCATCGAGGACCTCAACTCCACCAACGGCACGCTCGTGAACAACCGCCGCATCTCTCGGTGCCCGCTTCGCACCGGCGACCTGCTGACGTTCGGCCTGAGCACCTTCGAGTTTAGGGGCTAGCGCATGATCGACATCATCCTGTTCGCGGGGCGCATCGTCCTCGTCGTGCTCCTCTACATCTTCCTGTTCGCCGTCATGAAGACCGGCGTGGGCCTCGTGCGCGGCCAGCGCCGCGACTCCGCGATTTGGACCATCGACGTCGACAAGGGCCCGCGCGGCATCCGCGGCATCCACATGGACATCCTGGGGCCGGTCATCGTGGGCCGCTCCCCCAGCTCCGACATCTGCGTCAACGAGCCGTTCGTCTCGGCGAGCCACGCGCGTTTTTCGCTGCAGGGTCCCGCGCTCGTGATCGAGGACCTCAACTCGCTCAACGGCACGCTGGTGAACGGCCGCGCGCTGCAGGAGCCCGCCACACTGCGCGAGGGCGATGAGGTGCAGATCGGCGACGTGGTCATGAAGGTGAATCGCCGATGACGATGGAGCGGGACAACGCATCCTTTTTAGAGGAGGGTCTTGCAAGCGCGCCCCAGGGAGCGCACGCCGAGCCCCCTCGGCACGCCGCGGCGCCGACCGCGCCCGCACATGCCGTCCCCGGATCGTTTGAGCCCGACCTCCATCCCGCAAGCCCATTCGTCGAGCCCCAAGGTGCCGCCGATACAGACGTCCTGGCAGAGCTCGGAGGCGAGCCAACGGGCGCGGCCCTGGACGATGTCCCGGCAAAACCCGAGCGCGCACCCCAGGCGAGCCATTTTTCCGACCCCAGCGACGACTTTGCGGCGTCCGACCCCGAGAGCCTCGCCGAACTCGGCGGGAGCCCTCAGCCGGACCCCGCCGCCGCGGCAGCGGAATGGGCCGTGGCGGGCGATTCCCTCGACCTTGACAGCCCGCTCGACGAGCCGGGCGACCGGTCGGGCATCGGCGAGCACGCCGCACGTGGAGAAGAACCCCCGCACGGCGTCCCGCCCTTCCTGGCAGACGCCGCGAGCGCCGGCGCCTCCCCCATCGACGTCCTCCCCGACCCCACCGCCCCCGCATCCCCAGAAGACACCGCCGAGATCGACATCACGGCGGTCGAGGCGCAGCTGAACGACCCGGGGTCGACCCAAAGCTTCGAGCCCATCACCGACGACCTCATCGACACCGACGAGACCTTCGACGCGGGCACGTCCTCCATGCTCATGTGGGGCGCCCGCTCCGACGTGGGGTGCGTGCGCAGCCACAACGAGGACTCCTACCTGGTCGCCTCTCCGCTCTTTTGCGTGTGCGACGGCATGGGCGGTCATGCGGCCGGCGAGGTGGCGAGCGCCATCGCCGTCGAGACCATCGCCAAGACCGGCCCCAAAACCGCCGACGCAACACAGCTTGGCGCCGCCGTCGAGGCCGCCAACGCCGCCATCATCGAGGCCGCCGTCAACGGCGTCGGCCGCCCGGGCATGGGCTGCACCGCCACCGCCGCCGTCATCGAGGGCACCACGCTCGCCATCGCGCACGTGGGCGATTCGCGCGCCTACCTGTTGCACGAGGGCACGCTCATCCGCGTGACGCGCGACCATTCCTACGTCGAGGAGCTCGTGGACGCCGGCGAGATCACCGCCGACGAGGCGCGCGTGCACCCCAACCGCTCCGTGATCACCCGCGCGCTGGGTTCCGACCCCGCCATGTACGCGGACCACTTCACCCTGAACGTCGAGGAGGGCGACCGCCTGATCCTGTGCTCCGACGGATTGTCGAGCATGATCCCCGACGGCGAGATCGAGCGCGTGGCGCAGCAGAGCTCCACCGCCCAGATCTGCACCGACAACCTGGTGGACGCCGCGCTTGCGGCGGGCGGCGGCGACAACGTGACCGTGGTGGTGGTGGACATCACCGACGACGGTCGGGCGCGCGAGCTCGCCAAGAAGCACCGCCGCATCGCCACGCTCTCCGCCGTGGGGCTCCTGGCGGTCATCGCCATCGCCGCGATCGTCTCGTTCGTCTCCATCACGCACTCCGTGTACCTGGGCATCAAGGACGACGCGGTGGCCATCTACACCGGCGTTCCCGGCACGCCCCTTGGCCTCAAGCTGCATTGGCTCGAGGACGAGACGTCGATCGAGCTCGCCGACCTGCCCGAGGACACGCAAAACCGCCTGCGCGAGGGCATTCCGCAAAAGAGCCTTGAGGACGCGAGCAAGGCGGTCGAGAACTATCGCGCCCAGATCGACGAGTCCAAGACCAAGGCGCTGCTCGACGCCCGCGCCATCTCGCAGGACGTGGAAGACCCGGCCGGCGAGGGCGGCTCGAGCTCGGCGAGCGATGCGCCCGCGACGGCGGATGCCTCCGGGCCCGCCGACGCCGTGGGATCGAGCGGCTCATCCGACGCCGCAACGTCCGCCAGCACTACGACCGAGGGAGGTGCCGCGCAATGAGTCGCCGCACGACCGAATTGCTCTTGCTCATAGCCGCAGCGTTCCCCGTGACCCTGCTGTACGCCCTGTACGTGGTCAACGCGGGCGCCGCGCTCTCGTTCCAGACGCTCGCCGTGCCGTTGGGCCTGTTCGCCGCCTTCGCCGCGGCGCACATCGGCGTGCGCCTCTTCGCCCCGGGCGCCGATCCCGCCCTGCTTCCCATCGTGTTCGCGCTCTCCGGCATAGGCATCACCTTTGTCACGCGCCTTGAGCCCTCCGCCTCCATGGGCCAGATCGTCTATCTGTTCCTCGGCGTCGCCCTCATGGTGGGCACGCTTGCCGTGGTCAAGAACCTCGAGGTCGTCAAGAGGTACAAATACGTGCTCGGCGCCGCGGGCATCGCCCTACTCGTGCTGCCCATGCTCATCGGCACCGAGATCTACGGCTCCAAGCTGTGGATCAAAATCGGCAGCTTCCAGTTCCAGCCCGGCGAGTTCGCCAAGGTGTTCATCGTCTTGTTCCTCGCAGGCTACCTGGCCGAGAACCGCGAGCTGCTCTCCATCTCCAACCGTACCGTGCTGGGCGTCAAGCTGCCCCGCCTGCGCCTGCTCTACCCCCTGTTCATCGTGTGGGGCGTCTGCCTGCTCGTGGTGGCCTTCGAGCGCGACCTGGGCAGCGCGCTGTTGTTCTACACCATCTTCCTCATCATGCTCTACGTCGCCACCGGCCGCGTGTCCTACGTGCTCATCGGGCTGGTGCTCCTTGCCGTGGGCGCATTTGGCATGTACCAGATCATGGGACACGTGCAGGTGCGCGTGGCCATTTGGCTCGACCCGTTCAAAGACGCCCAGAACCTGGGCTTCCAGATCGTCCAGGCCCTCTACTCGCTCGCCGACGGAGGCCTGCTGGGCGTGGGCATCGGCAAGGGCCTGTGCGGCGACACCATCCCGGTCGTCGCCTCCGACATGATCTTTGCCGCCATCGGCGAGGAGATGGGCCTGCTGGGCGGCGCCGCGGTGCTGCTGCTGTTCATGCTGTTCGCCGTCCGCGGCCTCACCACGGCGGCGCGCGCCAAGTCCGACCTCGCCGCGTTCTCGGCCGCGGGACTCACCGCCGCGATCTCCTTCCAGGCGTTCACCATCGTGGGCGGCGTGACCAAGCTCATCCCGCTCACCGGCGTCACCCTGCCCTTTATGAGCCAGGGCGGCTCCTCGCTGCTGGCGAGCTTCGTGATCGTGGCGCTGCTGTTGCGCGCCGGGGACGAGGCCACCGGCCGCTCGACCGAGATCGCCAACACCAGTACCGAGCTCACGCCCGTGGGCTATCGCCCCGGCGGGTCGCGCGGCTCGCACATGCTCCGCCCCGCCCTCGACACGCCCGAGAGCGGCCTGCTGGGCCGCGTCGCCCTGGCCAACCGCCTCACGCGCACCGTCTTCCTGTTCACCGCGCTGTTCGCCGTGCTCATTGGCAACCTCACCTACATCCAGGTATTCAAGGCGGCCGAGTATCAGGACATGCCCAGCAACAACCACACCATCACCAAGGCCCGCTACATCAAGCGCGGCTCCATCATCACCGCCGACGGCCTCACGCTCGCCGAGTCCATCCAGCAGGAGGACGGCACGTACGTGCGCTCGTACCCCAACGGCAACCTCGCGGCGCACGCCGTGGGCTACTACTCGCAGCAGTACGGCAGCTCCGGCGTCGAGTCCTCGCAGGATAAGACGCTCACCGGCTCCAAGGATTACTCGAGCTGGCAAAACGCGCTCAACTCGCTCGCGGGCATCACCGAACCGGGCAATTCCGTGCAACTCACCATCGACTCGCGCATCCAGCAAGCCGCCGAGCAAGCGCTGGCGGGCCGCAAGGGCGCCATCGTGGTGCTCGACCCCCGCACCGGCGCCGTGCTGGCATGGGCGAGCGCCCCGGCGTACGACAACACGAACATCGCCGCGGCCATGGAGGCGGCGAACGCCAGCGGCGGGGCCGACACCTCCATGTTCGACCGCGCCACCCAGGCCCTCTACTCGCCCGGCTCCACGTTCAAGACCGTCACGCTCTCCTCGGCCCTCGAAAACGGCGTGGCGGCGCTCTCGTCCACGTACAGCAGCCCCGGCCGCATGGAGATCGGCGGTGCCGACGTGGTGAGCGTCAACGAGCAGGGCCATGGCACCATCACGCTCGACCGCGCGTTCGCGGTGTCCTCCAACACGGTCTTTGGCCAGGTCGCCGAGCAGCTCGGCGCCGATCGGCTCGTCGCGACCGCGCAGGCGTTCGGCTATGGCCAGAACCTGGGCATCGACTTCTCCACCGCGGCGTCGATCATGCCCGACCCGGCCGACATGTCCACCTGGGAGCTCGCCTGGGCGGGCGCCGGCCAGCCCGTCGGCCAGGGTCATACGCCCGGCCCCCAGACCACCGTCATGCAGAACGCCGTCATCGCGGCGGCGATCGCCAACAACGGCATCGCGATGAACCCCTACGTCGTGGGCCAGATCCTGGCACCGGACGGAACGGTCGTCAAGACCACGCGCGAGCGCTCGCTCGGCCAGGCCGTCAGCAGCGGAACCGCCGAGCAGGTCAAGGAGGCCATGCTCGACGTCGTCCAAAACGGCAGCGGCTCGGCCGCGGGCATCGCGGGCGTCAAGGTGGCAGGCAAGACCGGCACCGCCGAGACCAACAGCGCCACCCCCAACTCGACCTTTATCGGGTTTGCACCATACGACACCCCTACCCTCGCGGTTTCGCTGGTTCTTGAGGAGACGACGGAAAACGAGGCGACCGCGGCCGCCGTTGCAGGCCAAGTCCTGCGAGCGGCGCTAGCGGCACAGGGCATGTAAGCGCATTTGACGAGGTAACGATATTTCCGCTCTGCGGATTGACTGATGAGGAGAAAGAGAGATGGCAGAGGCACAGCGCGTCCTTGGAGGCAGATACCTGCTCAAGGACAAAGTAGGCAACGGAGGCATGGCGAGCGTCTATCGTGCACAAGACCAGGTGCTCGACCGAACGGTGGCAGTCAAGATCATGCTGCCGCAATACGCCGGCGACGCCACGTTCGCCGCGCGCTTTAAGCAGGAGGCTCAAGCCGCCGCCGGTCTGCAGAGCCCTTACATCGTGGGCGTGTACGACTGGGGCAAGGACGGCGACACGTACTACATCGTCATGGAGTACCTGCGCGGCACCGACCTCAAGAGCGGCATCCGCAGCCACGGGGCGCTCGACCCCAAAAAGGTCGCGCAGATCGGCTCGCAGATCTGCGGCGCACTCTCCGTGGCCCACAAGCACGAGATCATCCACCGCGACATCAAGCCGCAAAACATCATGGTGCTGCCCGACGGCAACATCAAGGTGATGGACTTTGGCATCGCGCGCGCCAAGAACAGCCACCTCACGCAGGACAACAACGTGCTGGGCACCGCGCACTACGTCTCGCCCGAGCAGACGCGCGGCCAGGACCTGGGCCCCACCTCCGACATCTATTCGCTGGGCGTGGTGATGTACGAGTGCGCCACCGGTCGCGTGCCCTTTGACGGCGACGACGCCATCTCCGTCGCCCTCAAGCAGGTCAACGAGCTGCCCGTGCCGCCCTCGCAGGTCAACCCCGGCGTCGACCCCGCGCTCGAGCGCATCATCCTCAAGTGCATGGAAAAGGACGCCGCCAACCGCTTCCAGACGGCGGACGAGCTCCGCGAGGTGCTCAACGCCTACGCCGCGGGCCGCGCGGTGGACGTTGCCGAGCCCACGCACGTCATTGCCGGCGCCGTGCCCATGGGAGGCATGGGCGGCACCGAGACGCGCGTGATGGGCGACGCCACGCAGGCCATGATCCGACCCGCCGACGGGGCACCCGGCTCCACCGCCGCCGGCCCGCGCATGGGCGTGCCGAGCCCGGGCGCCAGAAACGGCAACTACGAGGAGCCCAAAAAGTCCAACCGCGGCAAGATCGCCGCTGCCGTGATCGGAGTCATCGCCGTCATCGCCGCCATTGCGATCTTCGCGAGCGGGCTGTTTGGCGACAGCAAGATGGTCACCGTCCCCAACGTGATCAATTACACGAAGGACGAGGCGGAGAAGACGCTTGAAGCCGCCGGTTTTGAGGTCGAGTACGGCACGCCCGTCACCGACGAGGAGGTCGAAGAGGGGAACGTCGTCGACCAGACCCCCGACGGCAATCGTGAGGCCAAGGAGGGCTCGACCGTCAAGCTGATTCTCTCCAAGGGGCCCGAGCCCATCGAGCAGGTCGAGGTGCCCAACCTCACCAACATGACCCGCGAGGAGGCCGAATCCACCCTTACCTCCCTCAACCTCAAGGCCCAGGTGCACGAAGAGGCCAACGAGGCCGACGAGGGCAAGGTCTTTAAGCAGGGCACGAACACGGGCGAGATGGTCGATGAGGGCTCTACAATTGAGATCTGGGTCTCCACCGGCCCCGACACGGTCGACGTGCCCGCTATCACCGGCTACACCGAGCACGACGCCACCGCGGCCCTCGACGAGGCGGGGCTTGCCTACAAGGTCACGTACGATTACAGCGATTCCGTGGGGTCCGGCCTGGTCATAAGCTATAACCCCGGCGGCAACGTGGCCCCCGGCACTGTCATCGAGATCGTGGTCTCCCAGGGCCCCAAGCCCGTCGAGAAGGTCAACGCCCCCTACTACGTGGGTGAGTCCGCCGCGACCGCCGCACGCGACCTCAAGGCGCTTGGTTTTGCCGTGACCATCCAGGGTCCGGCCGACGGCGTGGTGACCGCACAGTCCGCCTCCGGGTCGCTGAACAAGGGCGCAAGCATCACGCTTACCACGCAAGCCGCCAACTCAGGTGGCGACATCGGCGATGGCACCGAGAACGGTGAGGACTAGGTATTGAGCCACTCGTAGGGCGGCGGGGGCGCCTTGCACTCAGCGGCGCCCCCGGCGTCCCCGGCGCCCCGGCGCGACGCCGCCCTCACCGGCGTCTCGCGCACAAGGCGCGCTACGCTCAAAGGGCCTCGGACTCGCCGGCACCCCACCCACAATCCGCAGGTCTTGTTTCCGGCGCCGCCGCCCTCAACGGCGCCCCATTCACGGGCCGCAGGCCCTGTCACCGGCGCGTCGGCTGCAACTTCGATGCGTCAACTAAAACCTCGATGCACCAATCGCAACTTCGGTGCACTACGAGAAACTCGATGCACTTGTGAACCATTTTTCAACCTGAATATGGTTCACAAGTGCATCGAGCTTTTTTACGTGCATCGAACTAAGCACCGGCTCGACATCCACATGACACACTCATCGGCACCCCATCGCACTCAGCGGTGCACGGGATAGACATCGGGCCAACGGAGCGCGCCGCCGAAGTAGCTTGGGAATGGCCAACCATGCCGACGAGGCGCTGACAGCAAGCGACCTCGTCATGCACATCAAAAAGGCCAGACGAGCAATTGCCCATCTGGCCTGCGAGTTTGATGGTGCCCCCGATACGATTCGAACGTACGACACCCGCTTTAGGAGAGCGGTGCTCTATCCCCTGAGCTACGGAGGCATTGCCATTTGCAAACGAACCTACACCCACGTCATTCCAACTCGCGATGCGCACCCTGCATGCCATCTGAGACGGAACGATCGACCCTCAAACGACTGCTCGCAAACGAGCATCAAGTCCGGCGCTGACATGGTGTAAGCACGTGCAACGGATATTCTACCGTTTTTTGCGGAACAGCGACAGCACACCTTGCTTGATCACCTCAAAGAAGTTCAACGAGCGCAGCAACTTGTCCTCGGGCACATGCTCGCGCATGGCGCGCAGGGTCGCCTTGTTGTTGCGCGTGGAGAACGAAAAGCCGCTCTCGCTACCCTTGATAAAGATGGCAAAGCGCGCGATCTTCTTTCCGCCATACAAGACCGAGGCCGCAACGTAGTTGATCTGGTCCCACGGAATCTGGATATAGTCCTCCGGATTCTTCTCGTTGTAGAACTCAAAGGCCTTGTTACCCAGCATGACGGTTCCGTACGTGCCAAGTCCATGGAACGACGTGGCTTTCTCCGTGTAATACACCGAACTGTTCTGCGACTGGGCCATACGCGTCCCGTCCTCTCGTTCAATCTGCCGGGGGTGCCAACGCCCCCATTTGTTCAAACTGCCGGGGCGCGCCGACGCCCCCCATTCGTAGAAATTGAATCCGGCTCGCCCTCACACGCACAAGCGCGAGCCGGGTCCAATTCCTTTCCCAACCCCCGGCATTCCTGTCGACCTGAGAAGGGGCCTCCATCTCGGCAGGTCCAATTTCCTTTCCTAGCCCTCGGTATTCCCGAGTTCCAAGCCCTCCCTAAGTCTAATAAGTCTCGAGGACCAAGCTCTCTCTAGCCCGTCAACCCCGAAGTCCACCCCCCCTCTGAGTCCAAAAGCTAAAATCCAAGCTCGCTCAGGGCCTGCCGGTCCCAAGACTAAGCCCCCTCGCAGGCAGGCACGTCGCAAGCAAAACCCGTCGGGTGCGTCTCGCGGGTCAAAACCCGCATCGAGCCCAATCCCCCTGATGGGAAAACGCGCCTGCCACCGATGGTAGACCATGGTAACAGGCGCGAATCTAGGTGCAAGCGCGACGAACGCGCTCAGACCCCGAATGTCTTACATGATGCCGAGCAGGCGTGCAACGATACCCACGGCGAACAGAGCGATGATGATGACGATCGGGGAAACCTTCTTCTTGAGCAGCTGACAGCACAGGAGCGTGAGGCCCACGGCGGCAAGGCCGGGGATCAGCTGGTCGAGATTGGCCTGGAGCGTGGTCACCTTGGTGGCCTCGAGGCCGGTGGGACCGAGCGCCGCGAACTGGCTCAGGGCCTGATGGATGCCCTCAGCACCCGCGGGCAGGTTCGCCCAATCGATGTAGGCGCCGGGGGACTGCTGAACCGTGGAGACGACCGGAGTGAAGGAGATGCTCACCCAGCGCTGCACGAGCGCGCCGATGATGAACATGCCCAGAATGGAGGCACCCTCGGTGATCTTGCCCATAAGACCGCCGGAAAGGTCCTTGGTGATGGAGGTGCCAACCTTGTAGCCGAACTCCTGGGTGTACCAAAGGAATGCGATGCGGATAATGTTCCACGCGAAGAAGAACAGCAGCGGGCCCATGATGGAGCCACCGAGGGCCAGGGAAGCACCGAGCGCGCCGAGGATCGGGCGAAGGGTGAACCAGAAGACGGGGTCGCCGACACCGGCCAGCGGGCCCATCATACCGACCTTCACGCCCTGAATCGCAGCATCCTCGACCTGAGCGCCGTTGGCGCGGTCCTCCTCAAGAGCGAGGGTGACGCCGATGACGGGAGCGGACACGTACGGATGCGTGTTGTAGAACTCCATGTGACGCTTGAGCGCCGCGATTTGGTCCTCCTTGTTGGAGTAGAGCTTCTTGATCGCGGGGATCATAGCGAAGCACCAGCCGCCGTTCTGCATGCGCTCGTAGTTCCACGAGCCCTGCAGGAACTGATGACGCATGCACACCGACATGCGGTCGGACTTGGAAAGCTGAACCTTGTTCTCTGCCATGATGTACGTCCTCCCTTCCTTACTCGTAATCGTTCAGGATGTCGCCAAGCGGATCGCCGGTACCGGCAGAGCCGCCGCTGTTCTTGGCCAGGTCCTTGAGGCCGAGGTACAGCAGGGCGAGAGACACGCCGATGACGCCGAGGGCGATGAGCGTGAGCTGATTGATAGCGGCGAAGACGAAGCCGAGCGCAAAGAACGGCCAGACCTCCTTGGTCGCCATCATGTTGATGACCATGGCGTAACCGACGGCAGCGACCATGCCACCACCGACGGCCATGCCTCCGGACAGCCATGCGGGCATCATGTTGAGCGCGTTGGTCACGATCTCGGGCGAGACGAAGCACAGGGCCACAGCCGGGATGGCGATGCGGGCACCCTGCATGAGGATAGCCAGGATCTGCCACATCTCAATGCCCTTGAAGTCGCCCTTCTCGGCGGCTGCGTCCATGGCGTGAACTATGGGGATGGCGAGCGTGCGGCAGACCATCGTCAGGAACAGGCCAGCCACGGACAGCGGCACGGCGAGCGCGATGGAGGTGGTGATGGCGGTCTGCGAGTCGGCCGTGCCACCGTCGAGCGCGAGCACCATGATGATGGCGGACGCAACGGAGGCCAGGGCCGCATCGGGCGCGACGGCGGCGCCGACGTTCGCCCAACCGAGGGCGATCATCTGCAGGGAGCCGCCGAGCATGACGCCCTCCTGCAGGTGGCCGGACACGAGGCCGATGAGCGTGCAGGCCACGAGCGGCTGGTGGAACTGGAACTCGTCCAGAACACCCTCCATACCGGCCAGCAGCGCGATGATGGCGATCAAAACGATCGAAAGTGCTGACATATTCCCTCCTTTACTGGGCGGCCAGCTCGGACTTGGCCTTCTTGATCATCGCGTCGAAGGACTCGGCGGAATCGGCCGGGACCTTGCGGATATCGAAGGTGATGCCCTTGGCAGCGAGCTTCTCGAGCGTCTCGACATCGTCGTTATCCATGGCGATGGCGTTGGTCACGACGACCTTGCCCACAGAGTGGGCCATCGAGCCGAGGTTGACCTCCTTGATGTCAACGCCGCCCTCGACCGCGCGGAGCAGGTCCTGCGGGGTCTCGAACAGGAGCATGGCCTTGGTGGCACCAAAACGCGGGTCCTTGGCGACCTCGATCATCTTCTGGACCGGGACGACGTGGGCCTTAACTCCGGGAGGCGCGGCCTCCATGATCATGGACTTGCGCAGGTCATCGTGAGAGACGGCGTCGGACACGACGATGATGCGATCGGGATTGGTCATCTTGGTCCACGTGGTTGCCACCTGACCGTGGAGCAGACGGGTATCGACACGGACGAGCACGAACTTGATATGGCCGTCGCCGAGGACCGTGCCCTCGGGGATGGCGCCCTGATGGACGGCCGGCGCCGCGGCAGCTGGCTTGGCCTCCTCAGGCTCGAGAGACTCGGGCTTGACGCGAACGCCGGCGCGGGCCTCGGAAATGACGTGCTTGGCGATATCGTGGGCAGACTTGGACGCATCGAAGCGAGCAGTGTACACCTCGACGAGCATCGGCAGGTTCACACCGGTCAGGATCGCCCAGTTGGGGTGGGCGTCGAACAGACCGCTGATCTGGTTGAACGGGGTGCCGCCCCACAGATCGACGAGGAACAAGACGTCCTCGGGATCGTCGAAGGAAGCGACCGCCTCTTCCACCTTCTGGCGGAAGTCATCCGGACCCATGCTCGGCATGAGGGAAACCGTGGCGACATTGGGCTGATCGCCGAAGACCATCGAACCGGTCATCTTCAGACCCTCAGCCAAGTCACCGTGGCTTGCCAAAACGATACTTACCATTACACAACCTCCTTTGTTGCTACACGATTTGAACACAATACGAAGAATGGTATGCCGCTCGTCCGTAATATTCAACCCTTCATCGAACAGGGGAAATATTACATAATCGCAGGTAGATGGGTTGTAAAAAAAGAACAGTTGTATTACAAGATGGTTATTTCAGCAGGTAGACCTTTACATATTTGATTTTCGTGATATGCAATCCCTTACGCATTCAAGCTGGGGTTGCAATACTTCTCATTTCGGTAAACGGTGTTAGGAAACCGTTCGGCTTCCAATAGTCTCAATTCACCCCCCTAGTTGGAACGGACGACGCGCGGCGACGCCTGCGGGCTTGCCGCGCGCTCAAAATAGGGCGGAAATGTCGAAGATCGGACGTTCCAGCCGCATGAATCTCGACATTTCCACCCCCAACGACCACCTCAACGCGGGAATTGGTGTTCCGCCTCGACTCGCGGCGGAACACCACGCGCCCGGGCACTTAGGCGAACTGGCTGCGGTACAGCTCGGCGTACGGGCCGTTCTCGGCGAGGAGCTCCTCGTGCGTGCCCTGCTCGATGATGGTGCCGGCACGCATATGCAAAATCAGGTCGGCATCGACGATTGTGCTCAGGCGATGCGCGATCACGAAGCTCGTACGACCGCGCATGAGCGTCTCCATCGCCTGGACGATATCGCGCTCCGTGCGCGTATCCACACTCGACGTCGCCTCATCCAGGATGAGGATCTTCGGGTCGCATAGAATGACGCGCGCGATGGTGAGCAGCTGGCGCTGCCCCTGGCTGATGCTCTCCGCATCGTTCTCGATATGCGTCTCGTACCCCTGCGGCATCGTGCGGACGAAGTGGTCCACATGCGCCATCTTGGCGGCGCGTACGATCTCCTCGCGCGTGGCGTCGGGACGGCCGTAGGCGATGTTCTCCGATATCGTGCCGTCGAACAGCCACGCATCCTGCAACACCATGCCGAAATTCGCGCGCAGCTCCGATCTGGCCATCGCGTGCGTGTCGACGCCGTCGAGCCCGATGCGGCCTCCGCCGATCTCATAAAATCGCATGAGCAAATTGATGAGCGTGGTCTTGCCGGCGCCGGTGGCGCCGACGATGGCGACCTTCTGGCCGGGTTTCACATGGAACGTCACGTCGCGCATGAGCGGTTTGGCCGGATCGTACCCGAAACGGACGCGCTCGAAGTCCACACGCCCCTCGACGGACGCCGGCAGATGCGCCGCGGCCTCGACTGCCGGGTCGGGCTCGACCTCCTCCTCGTCAAGGATGTCAAACACGCGCTCGACGCTGGCAAGCGCGTTTTGCAGCGTGTTGATGGTGAAGGAGAGCTGCGTCAACGGCTCGGAAGCCTGGTGGATGTACTGGAAGAACGCCTGGAACACGCCGATGGTGATCCGACCGCCCACGAGCATGCCACCCGCCACCACGGCAATCAGCACCTGCGCCAAGCGGATGATGAAGCGGATAAGCGGGCTGATGGCGTTGGTCGCGAAATCCGCACGGCGACTGGCGAGAGCGAGCTTGTCGGACAGCTCGTGCACCCGCGCCGAACTCGCCTCCTCGCGGTTGAAGCTCTTGATGATGAGACGACCGGAGTAGGCCTCCTCCACAGTCGCGGTGAGCTCGCCAACGTAGCGCTGGCGCTCGGCCGCGAGCTTGAGCGTCCACTTCGACACACTCTTGGTGATGAGGGTCGACACGAAGGCGAACACGAGGAATATCGCGGTGAGCAGCACGCTGTAGCGCAGCATCATGTAGAGCGCGCCGATGATCGTACCCACCGCGCTCATGAGCTTGAGCAGGCCGGTCTGCAGCACCTCCGACATCTTGTCCAGGTCGTTCGTGGCACGGCTCACCACCTCGCCGGGCTTATGGCCGTCGTAGAACTTCAGCGGCAGGCGACTGAGCTTGTCGGCCATGCTGCGGCGCAGAGAGAGATTCAATTTCTCGGCGAAACCCGCCATGACAAAGCACTGCACGGAGTACAGTGCGCAGGCGCCCGTCCAAATGCCGAAATAGATAGCGAGCTCGCGACCACCGGTCTCCCAACCCACCGTGAAGGCGCGACCCGCCGCAAACGCCTCCTGAATGTTCGTCCAGAGAACATCGATGACCCGGGCGCTGTACGCCGGGGCAGCAACGTGAAAGCCCGTGTACACGAGGATGGCGACGATCACCACGCCAAAACGCCAGCGCTCGCCCGCCGCGGCGCCCCACAGGCGGCGCACCGTCCCCCATGTGTCCTTGGGCACCTCGAGCTCCTCCTCGGGCGTGCCGGAGGCATCGGCCATGGCCTGCGCATCGTCGATAGCGCCTTGTTTGCGCTCGCGCTCAATGCGAGCGTTCTCCGCGAACAGCTCGTCTTGGCAATCGTCGCGCTTCCTCTTATCCCACGCCATGCTACTCACCTCCCTTCATCTGGCTTTCGGCGATCTCTCGATACACTTCACACCTTTCCATGAGCTCCTCGTGCGTGCCCTTGCCCGCGATGCGGCCGTCCTTGAGCACGATGATCTGGTCGGCGTGCAGGATGGTGTTGATGCGCTGGGCGATGATGAGCACCGCGGCGTCGCGCGTCTCGGGCCTGAGGGCGCGGCGCAGGGCGGCGTCGGTCTTGAAGTCGAGGGCGGAGAAGCTGTCGTCGAAGATGTAGAGGTCCGCGTGCTTCATGAGGGCGCGGGCGATGGCCAGGCGCTGGCGCTGGCCGCCGGAGAAATTCGTGCCGCCCTGGGCAACCGGGGCGTCCAGACGCTCGGGCAGACCCCACACAAAGTCGGACTGGGCCACATCGAGCGCGTGGCGCATCTCGGTCTCGGTTGCATCGGCACGGCCATCGCGCAAGTTGCTAGCGATGGTACCCGAGAACAACCAGGCTTTCTGAGGCACATAGGCGATGTGCTCGCGCAGGTCGTGCTGGGTCATGTCGCGCACGTCGACGCCGGAAAAACGCACCGAGCCTTCCGTGACGTCGTGCAGGCGCAGCAGCATCTTGGCGATGGTGGACTTGCCCGAACCGGTGGATCCGATGATCGCGGTGGTCTGGCCGCGGCGACAGGAGAAGTCGATATCGTGCAGGGTGTCCTCGTCCGCATCGGGGAAGCGGAAGGAGACATGGTCGAACATGGCAACGGCATCGGCGGACGCGGCCGCATCGGCCTCGGCCCGAGCGTCCGTCCCTGCATGGGCCTCGGCCCGAACGCCCGCCGCCGCGCCTTCCCTCGACGCCGATGACGAGCCCCCGGCACCGTCGACGATGCTCGGCTTCTTTTCGATCACCTCGGCGCAGCGCTGCAGGCACACGATGGCGCGCGGCACCATGAGCGCGACGAACTGCGCCATCATGATGTAGAACATGATGAGCATCGCGTACTCGACCACGGCGGAGATGTTGCCGATCTGCATGGCATGCGCGCCCACGCGATTGCCGCCGAGCCACATGAGCAGCACCTCGGCGATGTTCATGAGGCAGAAGCTGAAGCAGTCCACGCCCGCGAAGATCCAGTTCACCTTGATCGCCGCATCGGCGTAATCGGTGAACACGCGGCCCATGCGACCCTCCTCGTGGCGCTCCTTGCCAAAGGCGCGGATCACGCGGACGCCGATGATGTTCTCACGCAGGACCACGTTCATGCGGTCGATGAAGCCCTGCATCTTTTCGAAAATCGGGGCGGCGCGGCGCACCGCGATCACGGCGAACACCATGACCACGGAGACCACCGCGAGCATCATGGCGCCCATCTGCGCGTCGACGCGGAAGGACAGCACCGTGCCCATGACGCAGATGATGGGAACCGGCAGCATGGCCTGGGTGGCGAGCATGACCGTCTGCTGGATGACGTTCACGTCGTTTAAGGTGCGGGTGATCATGGAGCCGGTGCCGAACTCCTCAAAGTCGCCGCCCGAGTAGGCGAGCGAGGCATCGTACACGGCATTGCGGATATCGCGACCCACATAGGAGGCGAGGCGAGCGCACAGGTAATTGCCCAGCAGGGCGCCGCCGCTCGCACAGCAGCACGCAACGAGCATCTTAAGACCTTGACCGATGATGAAATCTGTGTTCCCGCTGGTCACGCCCTGATTGATCATGCCGGCGAGCATGGTGGGGACATACAGCGTGCCCGCTACGTCCAGCAGCAACGCCGCAAGCGTCGCCGCAACGAGGGCCTTATACGGTTTGATGGTTCGCAACAACAGTCTCATACGCACGCTCCCCTCCCGGCCGCCCCCGCAGCCAGACATGTACACCTCTAGTCGATGCCAATCCTACCTGAACAAACGGACATCGCGAGTGGCGACAAACGTCTCAATTTGCACCGACTTGCCGGTCGGGGGCCCGGCGGGGAGCCGAAAGGCGGCGGTCCGGCGGGAGAAATGGTCGGGATTTTCCTGACTGTAGCAGCGTGGCGAATCCCGACCATTGTCAGACGGCCTTCAGCTGAAAAACGGTCGCGAAACGCCAGGCTGTAGCAGAGTGGCAAATCCCGACCATCCTGGGAAGCCCAACGGAAGGAAACCCGAAAGAAGAAAGGGGCCGCCCGACGGCGACCCCTGCAAACGCGATGGATTGTTCGCGTGGCGCGCGGTTACTCCTCCGCAGGCTCCTCCTCGACGAGCTCCTCAACGGACTCCTCGGCCCCAACGGGCTCGGAGCCGGGGCGCACCCAGCCTTCCTGGATGGACTCGTAGAACGTGGCCCCCTCGGCGAGGTCGTGCACGCTCTTGCCGTCGAGCCAGGGCAGCTCGACCAGCTCGGGCAAGGTGGTCACAAGTTCGGAGCAATCGACGAAACGGCCCTTGTCATTCAACTGCTCGCAGTCCTGCACGCGCCAATACCCATCGGTGTGGGTGACATAGTACTCATGGCCGTCGACGTCCATGAACACGCGCGTCTTAGAGCGGAGGTAGGACAAAAGCCCCTCGAAATCCAAGGAGATCTCCTGATCAGCCTTCATTCCCATAGTTGGCTCCTATCTGTCGGGCGCCCGGACCCGACGCCGGGCGCTTGCATAACCGATGCTTCCATCTTTCCCGCCTTACGCACGTTTTACGAGCAAAACTTGGTGGACGGCTCTTTTGTTCGAGCAACGGTATGCATACGAATGGCGCCCGACCTACCAAATGCCAAGCAAGTGCTGCATGCCCACACTCACCAGCGTGATGCCAATCCAGCAGCACAGACCCATGAAGATAGGCTTGCCGCCCGTCTTAACCAGCTTGACCACATCGGTGTTGAAGCCAATCGCCGCCATGGCCATGACAATGAAGAACTTGGAGAGGGTCTTGATGGGAGCGGTCACGGTAACCGGCAGGGCGAATACGGTGGTGATGACGCTCGCCAAAACGAAGAAGAGGATAAAGAACGGGAAGATCTTCTTGATGTCGAACGTGCCCGCTGCCGCGCCGTCGCCCTTGCCCATTTCGGTGGCGCGCTTTGCCTGTCGGACCTGCCAAAAGGCCAGGAACAGCGTAATGGGAATAATCGCGAGCGTACGGGTGAGCTTGACGATCGTGGCATGGTCGAGCGCGTTGGAGCCGGGGTGCATGCCGTCCCAAGCCGCCGCCGCGGCGGTCACCGACGACGTGTCGTTCACGGCGGTGCCGGCGAACAGGCCAAAGCCCTCGTTGCTCATGCCGAGCACGCCGCCAAGCGTGGGAAACACCAGCGCGGCGATAATGTTGAACAGGAAGATAACACTGATTGCCTGGGCGATCTCCTCGTCGTCCGCATCGATGACCGGAGCCGTGGCGGCGATAGCGGAACCGCCGCAGATCGACGAGCCCACGCCCACGAGCGTCGATATCTTGCGCGGGATGTTCATGACGCGGCACAGGACAAAGGAGATCACGAGCGAGGTCGTGATGGTGGAGACAATGATGGGCAGCGAGCTGGCGCCCACCTTGGCGATCTGCCCCAAATTGAGTCCGAATCCGAGCAAGATGACCGCATACTGGAGAATCTTCTTAGAGGTGTACTTGATGCCCGGGGCGGCGGCTTCCGCGACACCCGAGCGCTTACGCAGCACGTGTCCCATCACCATGCCGATGAGAATGGCGAAGACGGGACCGCCGATGACCTCGAATCGCCTCCCCAGCAACCAGGCCGGCACCGAGATCACCAACGTCAGCGCCACCCCGCGCCACAGGTCCTTGAAATCCTTGAAGAGCTCCACACATCCACCTTTCCGAACCTCAATGTAGCAACGTGCTCCTCTTGAGGTTTCTCGCATTGAGGCTTGTATTCACCGCTATGCCCACTTGAACGAGCTACGAAGCGGCACCCGTGTTGTCGAAACTATGGTAGGACCTTTATCTATAATTATTTCTATCTAATTAGTTATAGTTTCATTAGATATTTTTATTATGTAAGAAAGAGCAGACGGGAACAAGCATGCTTGATTACCGCACCCATACCTTCTTGGAGGTCTATCGGCAGCGCAGCTTCACGCAAGCCGCCGCCTCCCTCATGATCACGCAGCCTGCCGTCTCCCAGCACATCAAACAGCTCGAATCGCACTATGGATGCCCGCTATTCACCAGAACGGGCCGCGGCATCGAACCCACGCCCGCCGCAGACGTGCTGTATCAGAGACTTCTTGCCATGGAAAACGACGAGGAGAGATTGATCACCGAGGTAGGGAGCCTCGCAGCGGAGCCCACAAGGGCCCACACCGTGCCACTCAAGTTCGGCTGCACGCGGACCATCGCCGACTTCACGGCGCCGAAGCTCATGGCAGTCCATCTCACTCGGCACCCCAACAGCTCTATCACCATGCGCGCCGGCAACACGCGCGACCTAGTGGGGGCGCTCGATCGGGGCGACATCGACTTCGCGCTCGTGGAGGGCTCATTCGACCGCGAGCGCTTTGACTACGAGATCCTCTCGCGCGAGCCGTATATCACCATCGCCGGAAGGGCTGGGGCAGGAGGAGGCGTCGCGCACGGGGCTGGTACTAAAACCGAGGTCGGCAACCCAGCAGATGCCGAACAGGGCGCCTCCCCCACAGAGTTTCGAACCCACGTTGCCCGGCCCAGCTCCATTCGCGATCTTCTTGGCGAGCGCCTCATCCTGCGCGAGGCGGGATCGGGCACGCGCGAGATTCTCGAAAAGCACCTGGCGGCGCGCGATCTCGCCGTGACGGACTTCGCGGGAGTCGTCGAGCTCGAGAGCATCCCAACCATCAAGGCATGCGTACGAAGCGGCGCGGGAATAACGTTCATGTATCGCGTGGCGGCAGCAGAGGAACTCGCCCGAGGGGAGTTCGTGGATATTACACCTGTCGATTTCTTTATCGAACACGACTTTTGCCTCATCTGGCAACGGGGCAGCCAATACGCACCACGATATCGCGCCCTCTGCAAAGCATGGCGCAGCCTACCGTGAGCCCAAACACCGGCGAGCCACGATGCTAAGGATACAAAACGGTAGTTTTTAGCCACTTTGAGTCAAGCCTTGTCTCTTGCCGCCCCGCTCTTTTTCTCGAGTTCCGAAGGAGCTACTCCACCGTCACGCTCTTGGCAAGGTTACGGGGCTGGTCGACATCGCATCCGCGCAGAATGGCGACCTCGCGCGCCAATAGCTGCAGGGGCACGGTGGCGGTAATGGCACTCAGCGCATCACGCACGGCAGGCACGTAGATAATATGGTCCGCGACCTTGCGAATGTCCTCGTCGCCCTCGGTCGCGACCGCGATGATGCGCGCGCCGCGAGCCTCGCACTCCTTGAGGTTGCTCACGGTCTTGTCGTACGTGGGGCTCTTGGTGGCAACAGCGATGACCGGGAAACCGGGGTCGATCAGCGCGATGGGTCCGTGCTTCATCTCGCCCGCTGCATACGCCTCGGCGTGCAGATAGCTGATCTCTTTGAGCTTGAGCGCGCCCTCGTTTGAGATGGCGGCACCCATGCCGCGGCCCACAAAGAGCGCCGAGTGCGCGTCCTTGCACGCCAAGGCGGCCTCGTGAACGGCCTCTTTCTGCGTGTCGAGCACCCACTGAATCTGCTCGGCAGTGTCGCCCAGTTCGTGGAACAGCATGCGCACCTGACCGGTCGTGAGCTTGCCCTTGACCTGTCCCAGCAGCAGCGCCAGCAACGTGAGGCTCACCACCTGGCCGATAAAGCTCTTGGTGGACGCGACCGCGATCTCCTTATTGGCCTTGGTGTAGATCACGCCGTCGCTCTCGCGCGCCACCGGGCTCCCCACCACGTTGGTGATGCCGAAGACCTTGGCGCCCTTGATGCGGGCATCGCGGATGGCAGCGAGGGTGTCAGCCGTCTCGCCCGATTGCGACACGGCGACCACCAGCGTCGAGGGCGTGATGATGGGGTTGCGGTACCTGAACTCGCTGGCGGCCTCGACCTCGCACGGAATGCGCGCCCAGCCCTCGATAAGGTTCTTTGCGATCAGGCCCGCATGATAGCTCGTGCCGCAGGCGATCACGTATACGCGATCGACCAGATTGAGCTCCTCATACGTCATACCGAGCTCGTCGATATCAAGCTCGCCCGTAGCGGCCAAGCGGCCCACCAGCGTGTCGCGCACGACGCGCGGCTGCTCGAAAATCTCCTTGAGCATGAAGTCGGGATAGCCGCCCTTTTCCGCCATATCGATATCCCAATCGATATGCGTGACCTGGGGTCGAATGGAGCGCCCCTGCTCATCGGTGTACTCGATGCCCTGGGGCGTCAGACATGCGAACTGCCCATCCTCCAGCACCACCACGTCGCGCGTCGCATCGATGAGCGCGATCACGTCGGACGCCACGTAGCTGCCGTCCGGTCCGCAGCCCACCACAATCGGGCTGTCCTTGCGCGCCACGGCAATGGTGCCCGGCTCGTCGGCGCACACCACGGCAAGGCCGTATGCGCCAACCACAAAGGTGCACGCCTCGCGCACGGCGGCCATGAGCGCATCGGGCTCCGCGCGGTGGCGATCATATGCCTCCTCGATGAGATGCGCGAACACCTCGGTGTCGGTCTCGCTCTTGAACTGGTGTCCACGGCCCTTGAGCTCATCGCGAAGCTCGGCGAAATTCTCGATGATACCGTTGTGGACCACGGCGATCCTGCCGTCGCAGCTCGTGTGCGGATGGGCGTTCTTCACCGACGGGCGCCCGTGCGTCGCCCAACGCGTATGGCCGATGCCACAGGTGGCGTTCGAATGGTGGGCCTCGAGCTCCTCCTCGAGCCCGGCGACCTTGCCCGTGCTGCGTACCACGTCGAGAGTGCAGCCAGGCGCGCCCCCGTCCGCGAGCTCAAGCGCCACGCCGGCCGAGTCGTAGCCGCGGTACTCCAAGCGCTTGAGCCCGGAAACCAGCACGTTAGTCGCTGAGCCCGACCCCGTGTAGCCAACAATTCCGCACATAGGAAATCCTTTCGGTCGACCGTCGTCCATCCGTCGATTGTCATAGGCAATCGATTGTAAAAATGAATTATTACCATCATGTAACGGTGGTATTTGTTTTTTAAGACCATTAGGAGGAGATGCGATGACGCCGGCGACGGGACCGCCGCGGTGGAGAACAGCGAGACAGCACCGCGGGGTTCACGCACCTCCCTTTGAAGCGATACAATACCCCCATATCAGCATCACCATCTTACGCGCCACCTGCGCGCTTATTGGAGGCCTCATGGCTCGCCGCACCACCGTGACCATCAACGACGTCGCCAACGAGGCGGGCGTTGCGCTCGGCACCGTGTCAAACGCCTTCAACCATCCGGAAAAAGTTCGCCCCGAGACCCTCAAGCGCATCAACGAGGCCTCCGCGAAACTCGGTTACGCCCCCAACCAGAGCGCGCGCATGCTTGCGGGTGGGCAAAACCGGTCGTTTGGCCTGGTGCTTCCCAGCCTGGAGCACGGTATCTCGCTCCAAATTGCCAACGGCGCCAACGCCGAGGCGCAAAAACACGGGTACGGCCTGCTCATCGCCAACGCGGACAACGACGACATCCTCTCCGCGCGTTACCTCACCTATTTTATGGGCACGCAGATGGCGGGCATTCTCGTGCAGCCCATGAGCGTCTATGGATGGAAGCTCTCTTTGGCGACGCCCTCGGTCCCCACGGTGTATCTCGACTTCCACAGCAGCGAGCCCGGCTATTTTGTCGGCGCTGACAACCGCGCGCAAGGGCGCCTGGTGGCGCAGCACGCCATCGATGCCGGCGCTCGCAGAATCGCGGTGTTTGGAAAGGACGAGTTCGAGAAGCTCGGCATGCGCATCGCGGGCGTGCGGGACATCATGCACACCACGGCGGGAGTGGCGTTCGAGTTCATCGACGAGGGCGCCTGGAATTTGGCGCGCGACGGCTATTCCGTTGGGTATCGCCTGGCCAAGCGCCCCGCCTCCGAGCGGCCCGACTTTATCATCGCGCTTTCGGACGTGCTTGCGACGGGGGCCGTCGCAGGCATCCGGGCAGCCGGCCTCAGCGTTCCCGGCGACATTAAAGTCGCTGGCAGCGATGGCAATCCGCTTGCCTGGAGCGGCAACGTGCCCCTCACCACCATCGCGCCTCCCGGCTACGAGATCGGCCGCAAGGGCGTGCAATACCTCATCGCGCAGATCGAGGAAAACCGCCGCGCCGGCAACGCCATGCCCACCGAAAACCACCAGGCACTGGTCCGCCCCTTCCTGCTCGCCCGCGCGAGCTCGGGCGAGGGCAATGCCACCGAATTTGCCGATCCGGACCTGGATATCAGCGGGTACCTGTAAGAACGAACGGCTGAGCAGGAAGCACTCGAACCGGTGGGCTATCGAATACGCCGCGCATCATGTGAGTAAGCACCTCGTGTCCTTGAAGTCGCAATGAACGATCATTTGGTCCTATCGGACTCGGCGGGTGGATGGTATTTCTCGGTGAGCGGTTAATTCAACTTGAAACGTTTCATCTATGTAAAGGGATGCGCTCCTCGGCGTATTATGTGACCATCCTCGTGGCGGCCGCTCGACCCTGCACGGACATGCGGCGACGCCACAAACCTGGTCATCGAGAAAGGACCCATCATGACCAACCGCATTGTTCTCAACACCATCTCCTACCACGGGGCCGGCGCCATCGCCGAGATTCCGGGCGAGCTCCAGCGCCGCGGTTACAAGAAGGTGTTCGTCTGCACCGACCCCGACCTGGTGAAGTTCGGCGTCGCCGCAAAGGTCACCGACCTGCTCGACGAGGCCGGCATCGCCTACAGCGTATACTCCGACATCAAGCCCAACCCCACCATCCAAAACGTCACCGACGGTGTTGAGGCCTTTAAGGCTGCCGAGGCCGACTCCATCGTGACCATCGGCGGCGGCTCCGCCATGGACACCGCCAAGGCCATCGGCGTCATCATCGCCAACCCCGAGTTCGCCGACGTGCGCAGCCTTGAGGGCGTCGCCCCCACCAAGAACCACGCTGTGTTCACCATCGCCGTGCCCACCACCGCCGGCACCGCGGCTGAGGTCACCATCAACTACGTCATCACCGACGTGGAGAAGGTCCGCAAGTTCGTATGCGTCGACACCAACGACGCTCCCGAGGTCGCCGTGGTCGACCCCGAGATGATGGCCACCATGCCCGCCGGCCTCACCGCCTCCACCGGCATGGATGCGCTCACCCACGCCATTGAGGGCTACACCACCAAGGGTGCCTGGGAGATGTCCGACATGTTCCACCTCAAGGCGATCGAGCTCATCTCCAAGAACCTGCGCGACGCCGTGGCTGAGGCCAAGAGCGGCGTTCCCGGCTCCGGCCGCGAGGGCATGGCGCTCGCCCAGTACATCGCCGGCATGGGCTTCTCCAACGTCGGCCTGGGCGTCGACCACTCCATGGCCCACACCCTCTCCGCGCACTTCGACACCCCGCACGGCGTCGCCTGCGCCATGCTGCTGCCCATCGCCATGGAGTTCAACAAGCCCGCCGTTGCCGAGCGCCTGGCTCAGGTCGCCGTGGCCATGGGCGTGGACACCACGGGCATGAGCACCGAGGAGGCAGCCGACGCCGCCATCGCCGCCGTCAAGCAGCTCTCCGTCGACGTCAACATCCCCACCGTGTGCGAGGCCATCACCGAGGAGGAGCTCGACACGCTCACCAAGGACGCCATGGCCGACGCCTGCTTCCCGGGCAACCCCCGCGAGGCAACCTACGATGACGTCATGGGCATGTTCCGCCAAATCATGAAGTAACATTTATTTGAGTTTCCGAGCTTGCTCGGCAGCGCGCCCGCTCCGTTTCGACGGGTCGGGCGCGCTTGCAAAAAGAGCCTCGCTCGGCAGCAGGGGCGTCTTCCCGCCAGAAGCGGCGTTTTCCTCCTATGCGTTGCGAGCCGCAATGGCGGCGGGCAGCTCGTGCAGGCTCGGCAGGACCGCCGTGCACATATCCGCAATCTCCTCGGTGGGCGACACCATGTCGGGGATCATAAACACCTGAGCGCCGGCGGCATGACCTGCGCGAACGCCGTTATGGGAGTCCTCGATCACCGCGCAGTGCGCAGGGTCCACGCCCATGCGCTCGGCGGCCTTGAGGAAGATATCCGGTGCGGGCTTGCCGTTCTCGACATCATCCCCGCAGGTGATGGTTGCAAAGGCATCGCCCAGGCCAAAACGCTCCAGACGCATCAACGCCTTTTCCCGATACGTCGACGTGGCCAGCGCAAGCGGAAAGCCCGCCGCTTGGAGCTGGTCGAGCGCCTCGCGCGCACCCGGCATCAACGTGAGGTCGGTCTGCGAGAGCTCGTCAAAATGCACGTTGTGCAGGCGAATGGCCTCGTTTGCGGCATCGACGCTGCCGCCCAGGCGCTCCGCTAAAAGCGCACGGACCGACACGACGTTGCGCCCGATAAACGAGCGCGTGAACTCGCCGGACAGCTCGACGCCAAGATCGACAGCGGCGCCTTGCCACGCCTTTTGGCTCACGCTCTCAGAATCGACGAGCGTTCCGTCCATATCGAAAATGACCGTCTGAATATGCTGCATGGCCTTGCCCCTTTCCAATTGGCACCACGTGCCCGCAATCAATACGGTATTTTACTCAGCCCAGGCGCGGAACGCCCATCCGATGGGTATCATTGCCCACATGGAAACTTGCATTGACATATCAGCCAAGGCGCACGGCGGCGACGAGCCGGACGAGGGCAGCGGACTTTCTGCCGTGCCCGCACAAACCGCCATCCCTGTACCCCACGGGCTGCAACGCAAGCTGGACAGCTTGGTGGACCTCCTCCTTTCCTACAAGAGCATGGCAATCGGGTTTTCCGGAGGCGTCGACAGCACATTTTTGGCAGCCGTGTGCGCGCGCTTTTTGCCCGCCGACCGCGTTACGCTCATCCACTTGGATACGCCGCTGATTGGCACCCCGGAACGCGCGTCCTTTGAGCGTGAGCGCGAGCGCTTTGCCCGTATGGGCCTACAGACCATTTGTCTCACCGAAAACCCCCTTGAGCACGCCTCCGTTACCGCCAACCCCGCAGACCGCTGCTACCACTGCAAACGGGCGGCATTTTCAAGCGTTGTTACCGAGGCGCGGCGGCAGGGACTTGCCGTGGTGCTCGAGGGCAGCAATGCCGATGACGCCGGCGACTACCGCCCTGGCATGCGCGCGGTGCGCGAGCTGGGCGTTCAGTCTCCCCTCATGGAAACCGGCTGGCACAAGTCGGAAGAACGCGAGGTGCTCAAGCTGTGGGGGCACGAGGTGTGGAGCCTGCCCGCCGGCGCGTGCCTGGCCACGCGCATCCCCTGTGGCGAGACGCTCACCCAGAAGAAGCTCAAGGTTGTACGCGCATGCGAGGACTATCTGCACGAGCTGGGCATTGCGCAGGTCCGCGTACGGCTGGACAACGGAACCGCGCGGGTAAGCACCGACAGCGCGGGGCTCAATGTGCTCCAACGCCTTTCAACCAAGGAGGCGGACGTGGAGGGCGCAACCAGAAGAGTTGCCGCAGGCAAAGGGAGCGATGCGGAAGTATGCACGGGCGCTGTCGGCGAACGTGCCGACGATGAGCGCGACGACACGGCCAACGAACGCGCCGACGGTGAACGCGACGGCGCAACCGGCAGCGAGCCCACGAGCTCGAGCATCGCTGCGTGCAGCAACGGCGTTTTGCACGCGGGCAATCCGTGCGCCCCGCTCCCCCGCCAGGTAATGGACGCTCTACTTGCCAACGGCGCAACCGCCGTCGACCTCACAGCACGCCTGTATCTCCATGGCGAAACGAGCGTCGTCCTGCCCTAGCGAGGGCTAAGCGCAATCAATTGCGCCGTCATCGAACAAATCGCCTACCGAATTAATGCGAGAGGATACTCCGGCAGCATGCGAGAGGCAGATGAGCAAATATGCCCAAGCGCCCATGCTCACAACGCACAACAATGCCCAGCCAGTACACAAAAAGGCTTAGGAGCCTTTCGGCTCTCGAGCTGTAAGCTCTTGGTTGCGGAGCAGGATTTGAATTTACGACCTCCGAACCTGTAAGCCCGTCCGTGAAGCTATTTATCGGCCGAAGAGGGGTCAAGGGAGCTGCACGGCAACCTCCACCAACCGGAGCGCAGCGGAGGTTTGTGCGGGGTTCCGTGCAGCCCCTTGACGCCTCGCAGCGGAAGTGCGACCGGGGGAAGCCGCGAGCACGGCTTCTTATGCGGGCGCACATGCCGCAGCCGTGTCCGGACGAGGAGCTATAATCGCCCCGAAGGGAAGCGATTCGGTTGTTCAAGGGAAAGGACCTGTCAGGCACCTGCGGAATCCCGCTGAAGCGTAACCGCGTTTACGTGGAGGCGGAGTGCCGAATCAGGGGCCTCAACGACGACGTGGACGTCCCCAAAAGATTGATATGGCCCGACGGGAGGAGCTGGCCGATAAGGCCCACAGCGCGCCACGCAACCCATGGGCGGGCGGTGTTCGGCAACCTCGTGGAGAGGTTCGATGTCTTCATGGGCCACACGGGCGAGCTAAAGACGATATGGCGACAGAGCGGACTCTGGTTTGTGGAGAAATGCAACTCCAAAACCACACCCCCTCCCAAGCCTTCTGATTACACAGCTCCATCCGCCGACACGCATGGCACCCGAGCATTAACACCCTAGTTTCTATGAGATACTTCTGTCATAACACCGAACAGGAGAGTTTATGGATGGCCCCTCGATTACTTTCTCCGGGAATGCCGGTATCCCCGAGTTTGATTGGCACGACTTTCTAGATTGGTCCCTCGACCCAAGGCACACTCTTTCTAGAACACAACGCTGCGCCGCCCTAGATTTATCTCCAAACACCGGAATCACCTTCGCATCAATTGCCTTTTTGAAGCGCATGAAGGAGCTCGGACTCCCCGGCATGGTCATCGGTGTATCTGACTATCAGCGCGAAGCGCTCATGCTCTGTCTCGAACTTGCATTTTCGACCGCGCTGCACACCAGGGTGAGACATTCGACTCTACCCCAGAAGCTCCGTTTTGGCGATTTGATTGGCTTCTCTGACACGGTAATGGAATATCGGGGCACGAGCGAGCATCCCGACCTTGGCACGGTCTTAGAATACTGCCCTGGCAGGAAGATGAAGCTTGACAGGTTTCCAAAGCTCCATCGGGTTCGATCGGGGAATGCTGTCAATGTTCTCGATAAGAAGAGGCTGTCCCTTAATAAGCAGATTGAAGCTTACAGAGATAGGCCCAAATCTCTCAATCACATCTTCGATGTCTGCTCGTACATTCCCGAGGCGATCGGCATCGGAGTTCCAAGCACGCCATTGCCCAATGTTGCCCCCACAACGCTTGGGTCAATCGGAATCGAAGTTGACCATAAGCAATACAGCCTTAGAGAGCTTCTGCCCATAGCGCGTTATATGGGTGACGGAGATTATCACCTCGACTATGCGTATAAAATCGACGCTTCGCCTTCTGTCGTTTCTGCAAAACGCGACCGGGACGGCAATTCGGACCTATTTGACTTTGTTGACTACCTCGAACGAGGGGGAAGGCTTTCGTGCGTCATAGTCGAGCTTTCCAACTCCCAAGGATTGAACGACTATATCGGCGAACTCAAAGACCTGTGGGAAAAGTATCGGATTCCTGCCATGATTTTCTGCGATGCGGCGGTCGCAACGGAAATTGAACACATCAATGACCTGAACTACGAACGATTCATCTGGTCAAGACAGGTGCTGTCGCACCATGCGAACCTGTTTCCCAATTTCCGCCTGAGTGGAGCGCAGCAAACCCTCGTGAATCAAAGCTGCGTCATCCTTCCTCTCGAACCGAAGCAAGAGCTTTCTAACTCTGCAAAGGGACTCGAAGTACTGTGGTCCGCTCACCAGCGGATGACGCTTGATGAACAGGCATCGCTTTCGCAGCTCACCCGCCTCCACTATCAGGAGCTTCGCCAAACGGCCCCGCTTCCTTTCGATAAACACCAACAAATTGCCTCCCAACTCGACAACATCAAAGAATCACTTTGCGGAGGCGCAGGTGGCTATTCACTAACAAAGGAAGAGGTATCCGTCGTACGCGCTGTCTGCGGCGAAATCCTCATCTCCTCTGCACCAAGCAACCTACCAAACAAGGCTGCGATGATAGCGAGCAGGCTTGAGGCCCTCGGGAAAAATGAGCGACTCTGCCTCATTGTGCCCAACGAGGATTCCAGAATAATTGAAAGGCGCTTTTGGAGAAACGAAGCGTCGCGATTGGGACTCAATCCCGAATGCCTGCGATTCTGCACGCCAAGGCGGTTTCTAAAAGAAGGTCCATCAGCAAATAGCGAAGCAGTTGTTGTGAGCGGGTGGTTCAACCGAGCTCAGATGGACCAAATTCTCAATTCGGGCAATTCAGAGCTCTACTATCTCCTCCTATACACCGGAAAGGCGCTGGAAGTCGATTGGTACAAGCTCGCTCCAAATGCTTGGAATCGTCGCGAGTTTAACGTTTCCGCATGGAATCGCAGCTGCCTCGGAAGGCTTGGCGTATCTCTACCTGAATACCTAATCCCCCAGCCCAGTCCCGCCCCCAGCCCCCTTTCGTCGCAAGATGACCAAAGTGACCCGGTGGAGAACCGCGAGCGCTTAGGAAGAACGGCAGACCAGACGCGCACAATCAGACTGGAAGGTGACGAGTGCCTCGCGAGACAGATATCTTTCTCGAATGGGGATTGCTGCTTCTTGGAGTGCGCGTCAGCAGGGGGTACGAGGCTATGCGTTGTGCCCGACCAAACCAACTTGACATACGGCTGCCTCAGAAAGAATGCTGATTCCCTGGAACCCGGAGACGTAGTCCTCCGGATACGAAACGATACGGACCATGTTGGGGACGCCGAGCTGTATTCCAACCAATACGCCACCGCCTTCTCGGAGGCGCGCGCTTGGTACGCCCCTATTGAGGCCGCCCTGAGATATATGTCACGGAGCAGGATTGTCGATCGCATTTCAAACGCTGGATGCTCGCGCAACTTCGCGACGATTTCTCGATGGATTGACGATCACGACCTAATCATGCCACACAGCAAAAAGGATGTCGAATATATCGGAAAGGCACTCTCCATGCCTTTTAGCGAGGAAGATATCCGGAAGATGTCAGAAGCTGCCAGCTATTGTCGAGGAGAGCGGATTACAAAAGGCAGGGACCTCGTGAGTGATGGAACCGATAGATTCATGTTTCACTACCTCTCACTTGGATCGACCCAAGCCGCCCTTCAAGAATGCAACGAGGAGTCAAAGGGACGCTGTACCTTTGAATTGCTTCAGGTGGACACAGTCAGCGACCGGATTGCTATTCCTAGGAAGAAGCTTGGCTGGTCATTCGTAGCAACACGGAGGAATAATGACAGATAACGATATGAGAGACGAGCTCTACAACGCCGTCTATGAGAACTTTGTCGGTCCAATTGATCCGGAAGACACGGGGCTTACCAAACGGTATCCCTTGGGCAATGCGGGATATGCGGCGGGCGTACTTTACCCAGTTGGAAGCAGCTTTTCCGAGACTCCTGATCATGATGATAGCGATGCCCGGCAATCAACGGACAATCCGCAAAACAATGCTTCCGATGCAGATGAAATTGTTGCACCCGATGAGCTTGAGCCACAATCATGCGATCTTTCAGACTACGAAGAGCCCATTTCGCTCTCAAACTCCAACTTTCAATCGGCAATCAGCCTGACCGTTCGAATTCCGGACGGCAGCTCCCTGAGGATAGAAGTCCACGCCGCCACCTACAAGGAGGAAAAGTCCGACAAGACGAATTATCGTCGCCGTCCCATAACCTGGAACTGCACTGTCCGTATTCCAAGCAGCAATAACCCACGGGAGCAGATCGGTGTTCCAGAAACCAATCTGGAATTGGTCACCGTCTACCGCTATCGCCCGGATGACTACTCAACGGTTCTCAGCATCGCACTGAGAAACACAAATAGGGCATCAAACAGCGGCCGTTCCGGCCTAGGTAAACATTACTTCCAGTGCTCTCTAGCCGTCAGCTCCTCGTCCGCCTTTCTCCCGGTTGAACTTCAACGGCCGGATGATTACCAAATGACAGAGGAAGAGCTTTCCGACTATCTCATCTACTCCCCCGTAAAGAACTACGCGCTGGGGCACGGCTGTGCCGCCGATTGGGATTCAGGTCCAGCGGCCCCAGAGACAGTCAGGACAAGAATTCTGCCTCTTGAAGAAGTAAGGCCGACCCTGTCGACGATTGAGGAACTTTCCGGAGTTCGATTCGAGATGCGCTCATTCGCCGAAGAGTCCAACTGGGAAGAGACTCGTGCCGCGCTCTCGGCTCTTTGCGATGCCTACGAGAGGTGGATTTCGGACACCTCCGACACCGTTCAAGATCTCCATGACTGGCGCCTCAAACCGGCTACGGCTAATTTGGATAAATGCCGCGCCTGCCTTCGCCGAATGCGAGAAGGCCTCGACCTGCTCGAAGTCGATAGAGTTGTTCGAAGCGCATTCATCATGGCGAACGAAGCAATGTATGAGCAGTACCTGCATTACAGCGTCGCATCCAAGACCGCAGACTCCCTCGAAGCTGCAGCAGCAAAACCGCGCGATTGGAGACCTTTCCAGATCGCGTTCATCCTTCTCAACATCACCTCCATGTCAAAACCCGAAAGCGACGACCGCTCCTTGCTCGACCTAATCTGGTTCCCAACCGGAGGCGGAAAAACCGAAGCCTACCTCGGGCTGACCGCGTTCACGCTCATCCTAGAAAGGCTTAACGGCGAGAAGTGCGGCGGGACGAGTGTTATCATGCGATATACGCTCAGACTGCTCACGAAGCAGCAGTTCTCTCGCGCGGCAGCGCTGATCTGCGCCCTCGAAGTCATGCGCTCAAAAGACCCGGGCAAACTTGGCAGCAAGCGTTTTTCCATTGGACTATGGGTTGGACGCTCGACCACTCCAAACACTTGGGAGCAAGCATTGCAGCTTTGTGGAGAGCTGCGAAGGGGCAACGAGCTCGACCAAGATAAAGGAAGCATCCCTATACTCCAGTGCCCATGGTGCGGCGAGCCCATGGGGCAGGCAACAAAGGATGCAGCTGGATACGTCAAAGCCAGGAAGCGAGACTCCTCCGGCAACAGGACCGAATACCTTCGCTTTTCCTGCCCAAACCATGAATGCCATTTCCACCAGAGCGACAACCCTCTCCCGCTATTGGTGGTGGATGAAGAGATTTATGAGAATCCCCCTTCCCTACTGCTTGGCACCGTTGATAAATTTGCGATGATTCCATATAGGGAGGAATCGTTCCGCCTCTTCGGCATAGGAGGCGGAGGCGAGAGATTCCACACCCCAAAGCTGATTATCCAAGATGAGCTACATCTAATATCGGGGCCACTCGGCTCGATGGTCGCGTGCTATGAGACGTTGATCGACGCTCTTTGCAGCCACGGCAGCTCCGGGGCATCTCCAAAAATCATCGCCTCAACCGCGACCGTAAGTCACGCAAAAGAGCAGTGCAACCAGATATTCGCCTGCGCAATGGACAATGTCTGTCAGTTCCCCCCTTCTGGAATCAGATACGATGACTCCTTTTTCGCCCGTATCGATCATGAAGGTGACGGCAGACGATACGTCGGCCTTTATGCCCCCAGCATCACCGCCGCCACCGCCGCCATCCGCCTTTACACTGAGTTGCTTTGGGAGCCCTGCACCTGGCAGGCGAATGACGATGTCATCGACCCATACTGGACTGTCATCGGCTACTACAACACTACTAGGGAGCTTGGCCAAGCCTTGACCTGGACAGTGAGCGATATTCCCGAACGTCTGCTTGAGAAACGTCGAGGTGATTCTGTAGAAAAGCCCCGCTATCTCAATCGAACCCTCGAACTTACGGGACGCAAGAGCGCCTCGGATGTTCAAGACGGCTTGGAGAGGCTGTCCGCTAGGCACGCAACGGAAAACGGTCCGGATCGCTCTATAGACCTTTGCCTTGCAACCAACATGATTTCAGTCGGCCTCGATGTCGGCAGATTAGGGACCATGGTCGTCGCAGGGCAGCCGAAAGAGACGTCGGAATATATCCAGGCGACCAGCCGAGTCGGCAGGAGCGATAACCACGGAATGGTATTCACGGCGTACAACGCATCGAAGCCAAGGGACCGGTCCCATTACGAGAACTTCAAAAACTACCATCAAAGTTTCTACAAGCACGTCGAGCCCTCAAGCGCCACGGCATTCTGTCAGCAGGTCAGGGACCGTGCCCTACCGGCAATTCTCGTTGCCCTCTATCGAATGCAAAACCCATCGCTAGTCTCTCCAGACAATCCTCAGCCCCGCGCGCTTGAGGCGGCAAAGCAAATCATACTTAAGCGGATCAACACCATCGACCCAAATGAGGCGGAAGATGCCACAGCTGATCTGGACTACTACATAGAACAGTGGACGAACGAGGGTTATGACGTCTGGTGCGATTTGGGCTTCCCCAAACCAGGTAAACTCACACCGCTCATCCACCCCATCGGCGTCGATAACCCGCGCTGGGGGAATGCAGGGTTTGATGCCCCCACGGCCATGAGAACCGTTGATGGAGACTGTTGGGTCACGGTTCTCCAGCGTCGAAATGATGATGAGGAGGTCGACGATGCCTAGAAACTACCGCACCAAAAACAATCGGACGCAGAGCCAGAAGAAGTACAGCCTTCGCAAGAACCAGATCTTAGGCCCATGGGGACCCGGAGCAATACTTCCTTGCCCCGATGGATCATCGCTGATGATTGCAGGGCTTGATGAATTCCCTTATCAAAACGGAATGAACCAAGTGCACGACCGAAGACTTGCAAACTTCCTTGGAGTTAGCAAGCTTCTTGAGCCACCCACAGATGAGAACTCCAGAGTCCCTGCGGTCAGGTTTCCCCTTTGGATGTATTGCCCGAAATGCCACAGGCTTTACAAGAGAAGACCCATGGAGTCCAACATTCCGCGCTGCAGTAATCCATCCTGCAATCATTACAAGCTGGTCCCCGAGCGCTTTATCGTCGCATGTCCAAATGGGCATATCGATGACCTCCCCCTACTTGAATGGGTCCACGGAGGGCCAGTCAATCCTGAGGAGCATGTTCTCGTAAGAAAGTCTCGTGGAGGCAGCGCAACCCTCAAGGACATTTATTATCACTGCGAGAAATGCGGGAAGGGGCGTTCGCTCGACGGCATCACCTCCCCCGGGGCGCTAGCGAACTGCGGATACCAATGCCGGGGCCACAGACCCTGGCTCGAAGAAGCCCCCTCTTCTCCATGCGACACACCAGTCTCGGAGCTGCGAGTTATCCAGCGAGGCGGAACCAACGTGTGGTACTCGCAAACTATCAGCTCTATCTATATCCCAGATGCGCATAGAAAAGCCGCCCTCGACTATGCAGAGGCAAAATACGACTACCTCACCACTATCTCAGCGCATGGAGAGGAAACATTCAGAGAGGTTCTTTCTCACGAGGCGCGACGCGCTGGAATTAACACCGATGAGCTTCTTGCAGCGTTCCGGTCTCTACAAGAAGGCCAAAGCGCACAATCGACGCCCTCGGAGCTTGCATATAAGCATGAGGAGTATGACGTTCTATCCAACCCCGATAGGTTCAAGAGCGACCTAGGGTCGTTTGAGGGAAGCGCGCTGCCCTCTTCAGAGTACTCGTCAAGGCTGCTGAAATCGGCCGTCGAATCGATATCCCTGATTTCAACCCTTAAAGAGACTAAGGCGCTTATCGGGTTCTCTCGCCTCTACCCCAATGTGAAGCCTGGCGCATCGTTCGACGAGCAGCGTTCGATGCTATCAAGGGATAGGCTCGATTGGGCACTCGCAACTCAGCTGACCGGAGAGGGCGTCTTCCTCAAACTGAACGAGGGGCTGCTAGACGCTTGGAGCTCTATCCCCTCCGTGCAGAAACGAACCGAGCAGCTTGAAAGCAATCTAAAACACCCGATAAACAGCTTTTACGCTCAGGAGCCTAGCGGCACGCTCAACCCCCGCTATGTTGCGCTACACACTCTCGCACACATACTCATGCTGGCGATAACGCAGGAGTGCGGCTACCCGACGGCTTCCGTCCGCGAGCGAATCTACTGCAATCGATTCCTTAACGACACTTCGGATCAATCCATGAACGGAATCCTGATTTACACCGCATCTGATGATAGCGAAGGGTCACTGGGTGGACTCGTCCGTGCAGGCCGCCCCGGCGTCTTTGAGCGTATCTTTGACAAGGCGATTTCCGATGCGCGGTGGTGCTCTTCTGACCCCGTCTGCATCGAATCACCCGGACAGGGGCAGGGGTCGTGCAATCTTGCCGCCTGCTACAGCTGTGCCCTTGTCCCAGAGACATCCTGTGAGAACGCAAATAAGGTTCTCGACAGAGCGATGCTAATCGGAACCCTCGAAGACTCAAGCATCGGGCTGTTCAACTTTGACAAGCGCCCCATACAAAGCGATGACCAAATGGACGAAGGTGAGCCACTGAGCCTTCTGGGCGATACCGACTATTCCCAAACGCCCGTAGTCGACATCTGCTCATCAGCCGCATACGGCGTCGAGCCATTAGAGGCCGATTACATCAGGTTGCTCTCCGACGCTCTGTCCTCCAAACGCACTGAGCATCCAGCCCCTGATTGCATAATCGGCAACCAAAACATAGAAATACCCGCTACCCTTGGGTGGGCAGCCGGGCGCGTCGCCCTCCTGTCCCAAGAGGATATTGGAGACAGCGGAATGTCGCTTGAGGAGCTGCGAGACGTCGCATACGGTTGGAAGATATTTACCATAAACGATGCCCCCGCCCCTGAGGAGCTGCTTGACATTCTGGAGACCAACTGTGGCTAGAATGATCCCCCCGCGTGGCCCACGCGATTTCACCCCCGCAAGCCAAGAAGGAATAATCTTCGATGCCCTGGCCTCGCTCCCAGACGAGTTCATCGTTGTCCACTCGATGCGCATGGTCACTTCACTGCATGACGACCTTCGAGAAAACGAGGCAGACTTCATCGTTTTCCATCGCGAGGGGACTGCGGACAAAAAGTTGGACACCTTGACGGTGCCCGGGCTGGAGGTTCGCA
>SAMEA3387510__coassemble_1394_pt1 | contig 57077 bp, 51 predicted proteins | sample SAMEA3387510__metabat2_high_PE_010 | metagenome-assembled genome bin SAMEA3387510 (sample SAMEA3387510) | Felis catus | biome: Faeces | place: United Kingdom | collected 2012 | reverse complement strand
TCATCCACCCGATCGCCATGGAGGAGGGCCTGCGCTTCGCTATCCGCGAGGGTGGTCACACCGTGGGTTCTGGTATCGTCTCCACCATCATCGAGTAGCTTCGCTTCTCGCTGATCTAGGCGTACTTGTGGGACCCGGCGCCGCTCTTGGTGCCGGGTCCTTTCTTGTGACATGCTGATGCATGCATCCAGCGTTGCAAACGGCATTCCCGTATCTGCGCTGCTAGAGTTCTGCACAAGTACCAGATATCGGTACTTGCGTGAGATGTGAATCTCCTTTGCAGAACAGATACGGTAATACCGATTGGGATTGACAACAGTACCCACTCGATGGTATTGTTAACGACCGTGCCCGCAATTGGGCAGTACATGGAGGTTTAGATACATGCGTACTATGGTTACCCTGGCTTGCACCGAGTGCAAGCGTCGTAATTACACGACCACCAAGAACAAGGCGAACATGCCTGATCGCATGGAGATCAAGAAGTATTGCCCTTGGTGCAAGAAGCACACGCTGCACAAGGAGACTCGCTAGTCTCTTTCTCATACACGCCAGTAGTTCAATTGGTAGAGCAACGGTCTCCAAAACCGTCTGTTGAGGGTTCGAGTCCTTCCTGGCGTGCCAGTCTTTATCCCGTAAGCCTCTTCGGAGGCTTACGGTTTCTAATGTATAGGCGCATATACGCGCGGAGGTAAGCCATCATGGCCAACAAGAAGAGCACCAAGTCTCCTGAGAAGGCGAAGAAGACCACCAAGAAGCCTGACTTCATCGCTCGCGCTAAGGCGTATATGGCCTCTGTTCGCTCTGAGATGAAGCGCGTTGTGTGGCCAACTAAGAACGAGCTCGTTAACTACACGATCGCCGTATGCGCTTCGCTCGTCGTCGTCGGTGTCGTCATCGCTCTTCTCGATATTGTCATCAGCGAGGGCCTCGTGCTCTTCGCGAGCCTGAGGGGGTAATAGATGTCCAAGCGTTGGTACGTCGTTCACACCTACTCTGGGTACGAGAACCGCGTCAAGTCCGATCTCGAGCATCGCATCGAGACCATGGGCATGCAGGATCGTATCTTTGATATCCAGATCCCCACCGAGCGCGTCACCGAGCTCAAAGAGGGTGGCAAGCGCGACGAAAAGGATGTCAAGATCTTCCCCGGCTACGTGCTTGTTCGCATGGAGATGGACGACGACGCCTGGACGTGCGTTCGCAACACTCCCGGCGTAACCGGTTTCCTCGGTGGCAGTGGCAAGCCCGCTCCGCTTTCTCGTGATGAGTACAACAAGATGATGCGCAAGACCGACAAGGGCGGCGCTGTTCCCAAGCGTGCCGTGGTCGACATCGAGGTTGGCACTTCGGTCCGTGTTATCTCCGGTCCGCTCTCCGATTTCGACGGTAAGGTCTCCGAGGTTATGCCCGAGGCTGCCAAGGTCAAGGTCACGCTGATGATCTTTGGCCGCGAGACGCCTGTCGAGCTGAGCTTTGATCAGATTACGGTCATCGCTTAGTGCCTTTATTTGTTTGTCCGCGCTTGAGCGCTTCGGTCCCGACCGCTCATCGGTGCCCGTGCTTCTAGCGAACGTGCGCTGACGATATTTGATTTCAGATACTTCACGTACAAGGAAGGTGTGACATGGCAGAGAAGAAGATCGCCACCGTCATCAAGCTTCAGATTCCGGCCGGCAAGGCCAACCCCGCTCCTCCCGTGGGTCCCGCCCTTGGTGCCGCCCAGGTCAACATCATGCAGTTCTGCCAGGCCTTCAACGCCGCCACGCAGGACAAGATGGGCGACATCATCCCGGTCGTCATCACCGTTTTCGAGGACCGCACGTTCGACTTCGTGTGCAAGACCCCGCCGGCGGCTCACCTCATCAAGAAGGAGCTCGGTCTTAAGGGTGGCTCCGCTGTTCCCCAGCGCGATAAGGTCGGTCAGCTCTCTCAGGAGCAACTCACCAAGATCGCCGAGATCAAGATGCCCGACCTCAACGCGAACGACATCGACGCCGCCAAGAAGATCGTTGCCGGCACCGCTCGCTCCATGGGCGTCACCATCGCCGAGTAACTTCTTCGAATTCTTTTGGTATTTCATGTGCCATCCGGGCGCATGACTGATGTGGGAGGGGTTCGTCCCCGATTGCACCACAGGAGGTATTGACATGGCTAATAAGCATGGCAAGAAGTTCCGTGAGGCTGCGGCCAAGGTTGACCGCGCTGCCCTCTACACCCCGCTTGAGGCTGTGAAGCTCGTCAAGGAGCTTTCCGGCGCCAAGTTCGACGAGACCGTCGAGGCTCACTTCCGTCTGGGCGTCGACACTCGTAAGGCCGATCAGAACATCCGCGGCTCCATCTCTCTGCCTCACGGCACCGGCAAGACCGTTCGCGTCGCCGTGTTCGCCGAGGGTGCCCAGGCTGAGCAGGCCGCCGAGGCCGGTGCCGACGTCATCGGCTCCGACGAGTTGATCGCGCAGATCCAGAAGGGTGAGATCAACTTCGACGCCGCCATCGCCACCCCGATGATGATGGCCAAGGTCGGTCGCATCGGTAAGATCCTCGGCCCCCGTGGCCTCATGCCGAACCCCAAGCTCGGCACCGTGACCATGGACGTTGCCAAGATGGTCTCCGAGCTCAAGGCTGGCCGCGTTGAGTATCGTGCCGACCGTTACGGCATCTGCCACGTGCCGCTGGGTAAGGTCTCCTTCGACGAGCAGAAGCTCGTGGAGAACTACGCCGCTCTCTACACCGAGATCCTCCGCGTGAAGCCTGCTTCCGCCAAGGGCAAGTATGTGAAGAGCATCTCCGTGTCCTCCACCATGGGCCCTGGCGTCAAGGTCGACTCCGCCGTCCAGCGCAACTTCATGGAGGCCTAAGCGTTTATTCGCTTACCCCTTTTGACTCGGAAAACCCGGTTCGCATGTGCGGGCCGGGTTTTTGTATAGCTCGGGTCCGATTTGATAGGTCGATGCAGCACACTGGAATCGCGTGCGAGCATCGTTGCCAGGCTCTGCATGCATGTTGTTGTCTGGCTTCACATGCATGTCGTTGCAATGCTCTACATATATGTCGTTGTCAGATTTTCCATGCATGCCGCTGTCTGGTTTTACATGCATATCATTGCCATGCTTTAAACGGTGGTGCTTCACTTGCGATGCCCTAATCAGATTCAAAGTGTTACCGTTCACGTCTCATACGACACCTTTTGCCATATGAACCAAAGTACATCGACAGACATAGTACTCTTGTCTATACTATAGTCATCGAAGCAACCATGATTGCAAGGAGGTGACTTGTATGGCAACGCGTGATGCGGTGAGCGACTTGATACGAGGAAACATCGATGCGATCATCCTGTGCTCGCTTTCGGGAGGCGACAACTACGGGTATGAGATCCTCAAGGGAATCGCTCAGGCGAGTCGGGGCGAGTATGAGATGAAAGAGCCCTCGCTCTATACAAGTCTCAAGCGATTGGAATCGCAGGGATTTGTCGAGAGCTATTGGGGTAGTGAGACCCAGGGCGCTCGCCGTAAGTACTATCGCATTACATCGGCTGGTGTTCAGGAGCTGGGTGAGGCGACTGAGCGCTGGATTCAAGTCCGCAAGATTATCGATCGCTTGCTTAACCAGGAAGGGAGCGCACAATGAACGAGTTGCGCATGTACGTGGAGCACTTGTTTGAGGGTAAAGTGCTCACGCCTGAGAACATCGAGCTTAAAGAGGAGATCTACGGCAACCTCGTGGCGCGTTACGAGGACCTTCTCTCCGAGAGCGTGCCTGAAGCCGATGCGCTTCGCCGCACCAAGGAGAGCATCACGAGCGTTGATGATGTACTTGCGGTCAGGGATGCGGAGGCAATGGCCGGCAACGCGGGGAACGGTGCTGAGGGGCTCGGAACGAGCGCTTCCGAGGCGGAATCGGTCAAGGCGAGCGGTGAGGCATTCGTCCCGCGGGAGCCTGGTGCCGAGGACGGTTCTACGTGCGCCTCAGGCTCGAGCGAGTGCGGTCATCATCAGGATGCCGCCGAGGTGGTGCGTCCCCTCGATGCCGATGAGCGGGTGGCGGGCAGCGTGCAGGATGCAGCCGATACCGGCAAGGGGGCTCATGCAGACCAAACCCCGGGCGCTCCCGTGCCGCCCACCTCGAATGGGAGCGGTGCTCAGGATGTTGGCGGCGCGGCGAGAACGCGCAAGCTGTGGCCATGGGGTTGCGTCGGTGCCGTGGCGTTCGTCATCGCATTGGGAATTATCGGGGCGCTCATGTTTGGCGTTACGGGCCTGGTCGACACGTGGGGCGACCTGGATGACTCGATTGAGGACGTCGACGTGGCGCCAGCCCCGGACAGCACCGATGCAAGCAAGGGCGAGTCGCAGTCTGCCAATGTGGATGAAAGCCGCTCGCGTGTAAACGATGAGATACGCGTGGACGAGCAGGGGCAGGTTTGGATTGACGGTGAGCTTGGGGACGAGCTTGCCAAGGACGTGGTCAATGCGGGCTATGGCGATGTTGCCCCCTACGCCAACGCCGACCTCAGCGATGCGAAGGCGGTGGAGGCGCTCATCGGCGTGCTTCCCATGGGCGAATATGCGAGTGGGATTGACGTGACGAAGGGCGTCGACGTGCTGAGCTTGGCATATCGCGAGCTGCCCGAGGCGCTCGATGGCGACTCGGTTGACGCTGCCCTGGCCTACGATGTGACCGCGCTGTTCTGCGCCATGCCCCTCGTCAACGAGATTCAGATCACGGTGACGGAGCGCGATGATCCGCTGGACGAGAGCTACTACGTGTTTAGCCGCGACACCGTGCAGAATTGCTATGGGGTGCGCTTGGATGACGCGTTGATCAACGAGACGGGCTGGACGCAGCTCAAGGAGGACAGCCTCTATCGCCGTAAGTTCATCGACCACATGCTGGATGCGGCTGAGCGTGAGTGGGATTAGGAGCTTGATACTCAAGGCTGCGCCTCACGGGGCACAGGCCAACTAGAGCGCTTTGCGTTCATGCCAAGCGCTCACGCCAAACGGTAAGGTACAGCAGATGCCAAACGGTAAGGTCCGTCAGATGCAAAACAGGGGCTCGCGGAGGGTGATCCACGAGCCCCTGTTGCTTGTGAGGGAGTGCGTCGCAAGGGGGGCGCGAGCGCCAGGGTAAACGGTGCTTTGTTTGGCGGCTACACGAGTGCGGCGATGGCGCGCACGATGGCGTCGGCGGCGGCGCTCGTCTTGGCAGCGTCCTCGACCTGCAAAATGATCTTGCCCTTTATGCCGAGCTCGGAGATCTCGGAGAACAGCACGCGAGGGCCATCGATGACGGGGGAGACGGAGGACGCGGCGGTGCGCGCCAACTGCGTGAGCTCGTCTGCCAAGCCGTCCATATCGGAGGCGCGGGCGCTGCCGTCCTCACGCAGGCGCGGAACGGCAAAGGGGACGCTCACGCGACTGGCGGGCAGCAGGTGCACCAGGGCCGTCTTGGAGATGATCGAATTGGGGATGATGACCGTCTGCCCCATGGCGTCGCGGATGGTCGTGTGGCGCCAGGTCACGTCCTGCACCACGCCCGCCTCGGCTCCCACCTCGATGTTGTCGCCGGGTTTGACGATGCCCATAAAGGTCATCTGCAGTCCGCCGATGAGGTTGGAGAGCGTGTCCTGGAAGCCGAGCGAGACGGCGATGCCGCCGACGCCAAGGGCGGCCACGAGGGCGTTTGCGTTGACGCCAAAGCACGCGTCGAGGATGATGCTCGCGCCAGTGGCCCAAATCACCCCGCGAACGATGTTGACGATGATGCTCGAGCTGGGGAGCGGGTTGTCATCGCGATTGAGGAAATGCTGCAGTGCGCGCGCTGCGATGCTGGAGATCACGTGCGTCGCAAAGGCGAGTGCGATGGCCCACAGAAGGCTCTGGACAAACGGGTGGGCAAAGAACTTGAATAAGCCGTCCAAAACGACCTCCCAAACCACGAGGGGATACGATGCTCCCTATACCCTACCCAAAGACGCCGCGTGGGATTCAGCGCGTGCAAGAGGGGCGGGCCCGCTCACCCGTCTGTGCGTTTTGCGAGTAGGCGGGTGAACCTCAAAAAGAGCTCGTCCGATGCCGCGATCTGAGCATCGTTGTAGTGCATCATGGTCATGTTCTCGAGCATATGCTCGTAATCCTTGTCCGGTCTGAGCCAGTTGCCGGGGTCCATGCAGTCGGCGATCTTCTCCAAAAACGCCATCCCCGCGCCGATGGCATGTTCGCGTCGCGCGGGGCTCGCGTCGCCGGGGAGCGCGGACATGGGCCCTGCGAATAGCCCCAGCATGGCGGCGCTGGCGAGCAGCAGGGGCGTATCGGGGAGCAGCCCCATGCCGACGGCGCCCACGCCCATGCCGAGGAGGGAGATGACGAACCAGGCGCGTCGAGAGAGCCGGCCCGAAAGCGCGGTGTATGCAAGGGAACCCACGGCGCCGAGCAGCCCCAGGGCGACGAACCAGCCAAACGACAAGCCCCACATGCCGTCGACAATGGGGAGGAGCGCGACGCTCGCGGCCGAGATGAGGTCGGAGGCCACGCACACAACCTTGCGGTTTGCGCGGTCGAGCAGCGCGCCGCCCAAGATGCCGCATATGAACTGGGGAATCGCGCAGATGAGCGGGAGCGAGCCCGCCGCCAGCGCGTCGCCGGTGCGGGCGAGCAGCACGAGCGGCAAGACCACGCCCGCGATCGAGTTGCCAGTCAGCGAGAGCGCGTCGGAGACGAGGTAGCGCAGGACGGCTCCTTTGAGCATGGGTTCTCTTTGCTATGCAGGGCGGTGCATCCCGCCGTTGCGAGCATTGAAAACCATGACGCAACGTCGGGGTCAAAGCGGCTCACAAATGCTTCACGTACCGCGTGATGCGCCATTCGGCGAAGCCCTCAGCTTCCTTTCAGGTTGGTCGGGTATCCTCAGCTATGAAGAGAAAGGCGGGACGAGAAGGTCCGCTGGGACGCCATGTGGGGAGGCCGGTCATGCGCGTGTTGCTTGTGGAAGATACGCCTCGCCTGGCGGAGGCGGTCGCTGAGATCCTGCGCAAGAGCGGGTATGGAGCGGACGTCGCGCAGACGGGGTTCGACGGTCTGGGCATGGCCACGTCCGGAGCGTATGACGTGGTTCTGCTCGACATCATGCTGCCAGATATGAGCGGCATGGACCTGCTGCGCGACCTTCGTGCCGCAGGCGAGACGGTGCCGGTGATACTGCTCACCGCGCGCCAGGGCGTGGGCGACCGCGTGGCGGGACTCGACGCGGGCGCCGATGACTATCTGCCCAAGCCGTTTCACGCCAGCGAGCTGCTGGCGCGCATTCGCGCGGTCACGCGTCGGCCGGCGACGTATTGCGCGGGGAATGCGATCGAGGCCTGTGGCATGCGGCTCGACGGCACCGAGCGCACCGTGGCGTGCACGGGAAACTCCGAAGCCCTTGAGCTCACCGAAAGGGAGGCGCAGCTGCTTGAGGCGCTTATGCGGCGCGCGGGCAGCGCGGTTGCCAGGAGTGCGCTGATGGCGCGCGTATGGGGCCCGACCGTTTGCGCCGACGAGAACCGGCTCGAAGTGCTGGTCCACGTCCTGCGCGACAAGCTCGAGGCGTGCGGTGCCCCGGCGCGTATCGAGACGGTGCGCGGTGTGGGATATCGCCTGGTGGAGCGCTGACGTGACCGAGGCGACGGAGGGAGCATGTCTGCGTCAAGAATATGCGACTTCGAGTGACATACGACTTCGAGAGTGACTTCATCGCAAAGGGCTATTGATTCGTCAAATCTGAGACGTTGTAAGGAGGAAGCGGAATGCGTGGGCAAAAGGCGGAGACGGCGGTTGAGTATAAGGACGTGAACCTGCGGTGCCTGCGGGGTCGCTTGTGGCGCCTGTCATCGATTCTCACATGCGGCGTGCTCGTGATAACCCTTGCTGCTTCGTGGGTGGCGAGCGCCCTGACCGCTCGCGAAGTGAATAACGCGGAGCTTGCGAATATGCGCATGGAGGCACATCAAGCAGAGGACCTGATCGCCGCCAAACCTGTCGCGGAGGATGAGGTGCTCGGGGCGCTTAAGTCCGCGTATGAACGAGAAGAGGCGGATACAAGGCCATTTTCCGAGTACCGTTCGAGTGCATCGGCTCCGGATGGCAACGTGGAGATGGGAAGTCCAGTTAACACGTCGTTTTCGGTCATGGTGTTTGAGGATGGCTCGATGACGTTCGCCGTGCCGCCGAGAAACGTGCTCTCGGGGGATGATGGTGGCGATAGCGCGTGGAATGAATGGAATGTCGCAAAGCTCATAAGGACCGCAATCGCCGATCGCGAGGCCGGATCGGACCGCATGGCTCCACAGCGCGTAGAGCTGGGAAATATGACATGGCAGTGGACTACCTGGATTTTCGTGGCAAATCCCAACTACGATCCTGAACAGCCTGGCGCACATGACGAAGTGGCGGTGTATCCGAACGGTGATTTGGCGGATTACGAGAAGGACGGATACGTTGCCGCGCGCGTATTTACCTTCTCGGACATCACTCCTTCGGTGCGGCGGCTGGAACGCTTGGCGGTTGTGCTGGTCGTTGCGGGTGTCATCGGATGTGCCCTTCTCGTCATAACGTGTCGCAAGATCATCGACCGTGCGCTGGTGCCGGTGGCGGAGTCGCAGGCTCGCCAGCGCGAATTTCTCATCAAGGCATCGCATGAGCTCAAGACGCCCATGGCGTCGCTGTCCTCAAATCTCGATGCGCTGGTTGCGAATGGCGACGAGACGGTGGCGAGTCAGGACCGATGGACGGCTAACATGCGCGCCGATATCGACGAGCTCGCCGCACGGACCTGTGCGCTGCTTGAATTGGTGACGTCGCCGGGCGTCCCGTCCGATGCCCCATCGGATGACCTGTCGAGCGACGCGGAAGACTCTTGCTCGGAAGGAGCGGTGAATACCGCAAGCGACTCACCGAAGGAGCCTGAGTAGGGGGGAAGGCGCGGTTCGGTGAGATCCCATTTGGGGATGCGCGGCCCGAAAAATGACGGGCGCCGTCGGAATAACGACGTCGCGCCCGTCCGATGCAGGGTGGATTACGGTTCGAGATGCCGCTCGCGGAACGCGGCTATCTCGGCATCCGTGATGCCCAGGGTGCTGGTGAGGTAACCCATAAAGCCCCCACGTGGTTCGAGTGCCTGCTCGACGGCTTCAAAATAGCAGCGTGAGGCGGGGGAGTCCAGCGTGAGCTCGATGGGGGCGTACAGGTTGGTGGCGAGGTAGTCGTTCAGGATGTCATCACGGCTCACGCCGAGCATCGTCTCGACGAGGGCCGAGCCCATCCCGCAGCGGTCGCGTCCCACGTAACAATGCCACAGCGCGGATTCATCCTTGGCGTCGAGCACCGCGCGGACAAAGGAACGGTAGCCCTCGATACCCGTCTCGTCGATGAGCATGTGGGGGTACAACAGCGTCATGAACTCGATGGGGTCGCCCTCGGCCAGGGCTTCGAGACGGTACTCGAACTCGGTCTTGGTGTGCTCCTGCGTCACGCCAACCTGTTGGTCGGAGAAGATTTCGGCATGGAGGAAGCGGGCCTGCGGGATGCGGTCCATGGGATCAGGCAACTCGGAGAGCTCGATAAGGTTGCGGAAGTCGACGACGAGCCGCAGGTCGTATTCATCGCGCAAACGCGCGATGTCGGCGTCGGAGCCAAAGCCCAGGGTGCCGGAGCGCAACAGGTGCCCATGCTTGACGCGTCGACCGTCCGCGCCGACCATGCCGCCCAAATCGCGCGTGTTGGGCAGCTTTTCAAAGTCGATACGGCCGTATCCGGGGCGCTCAGCGGGCGCCTCCGGCGGCAGGTCGACGCGAGAGGGGAGCTCGTCGCCCCAAAAGTTATGAGCCATATGAACCTCCGTGTCTCAAATCGGGCGAAAATGTAACGAGAATCTTCATTGTCCGAGTAGACGCCTGATTTGAAGATGGTCAACTGGAGTTTTGCCGTGAAAAAACACGGTCTACTCAGGGTGTCTCATTATTCGTTACATTTTCGCCCGATTTGAGACACGACAAGCGCTGCCTGGCGTTGGACCATGCTGTGAGGTCGCAAGAAAACGTCCGTGCTCCCATGTTTCCGGGCGCGCGCAAGCTCTCGTCACACACGCAAGCCCTCATTTTTCTTCACCGCGTGCATGGGTGGGTACTTGTGCGGCATTATCGTCGCTGCGGGCACCCATGTCGTCGTTGCCATCGCTGCGGGTGTCCACCCGCGCTTTGCTGGTGCCTACGTGTACCCGGCCCCCATCGCGCTGGACCTACGGGTGTCCGACCTCCATTTCGCTGGTACAATGGTGAGCTGTTGAATCGTTGAACCTACGCGAGGGAGCATGCATGGATCGCACCAAGATCGCCCAGCTCTACGCCGACGCTGAGGCGCTCGGCGGGCAGACCGTGACGGTGGCCGGATGGGTCAAGTCCGTCCGCGACATGAAGAACTTCGGTTTCGTCACCTTGAACGACGGCAGCTGCTTCAAGGACCTGCAGGTCGTCATGAACCGCGAGTCACTCGCAAACTATGACGAGATCGCCCACCAGAACGTCTCCGCCGCCCTCGTGTGCACCGGCGAGCTCAAGCTCACCCCGGACGCGCCCCAGCCCTTCGAGCTCGCTGCGACCGAGATCGTGGTCGAGGGCGTCTCAGCGCCCGATTACCCGCTGCAGAAGAAGCGCGCCACCGTGGAGTTCCTGCGCACCCAGCAGCACCTGCGCCCACGCACCAACCTGTTCCGCGCGGTTTTCCGCATTCGCTCCGTGGCTGCAGCTGCCATTCACCGCTTCTTCCAGGACCGCGGCTTCGTCTACGTGAACACCCCCATCATCACCGCGAGCGACTGCGAGGGCGCCGGCGAGATGTTCCACGTCACCACCATCGATCCGGCCAACCCGCCGCTGGATGATAAGGGCAACGTGGACTTCAGCCAGGATTTCTTCGGCACTGCCGCCTCGCTCACCGTTTCCGGCCAGCTCAACGCCGAGAACTTCGCCATGGCTTTCGGCGACGTGTACACCTTCGGCCCGACCTTCCGCGCCGAGAACTCAAATACCACGCGCCACGCGGCCGAGTTCTGGATGATCGAGCCCGAGATCGCCTTCGCCGACCTCGCCGACGACATGAACCTCGCCGAGGACATGCTCAAGTACGTTATCCGCGACGTCATGGACCGCTGCCCCGACGAGCTCGCCATGCTCAATAAGTTCGTGGACAAGGGCCTCATCGCGCGCCTCACGCATGTGGCAAACTCCGACTTCGCCCGTGTGACCTACACCGAGGCCGTGAAGATCCTCGAGGACGCCGTCGCCGCCGGCCACCAGTTCGACTATCCCGTGAGCTGGGGCATCGACCTGCAGACCGAGCACGAGCGCTTCCTCACCGAGGAGCACTTCAAGTGCCCGACCTTCGTGACCGACTATCCCGCCGAGATCAAGGCCTTCTACATGCGCCTGAACGATGACGGCAAGACCGTCGCCGCGGCCGACTGCCTGGTGCCGGGCATCGGCGAGATCATCGGCGGCTCCCAGCGCGAGGAGCGCCTCGACGTGCTCGAGCGCCGCATCGCCGAGCTGGGCATGGATGCCGAGCAGTACCGCTACTACCTCGATCTGCGCCGCTACGGCACCTGCAAGCACGCCGGCTTTGGCCTGGGCTTCGAGCGCCTGGTCATGTACCTCACGGGTGTGGGCAATATCCGCGACGTCCTTCCGCACCCGCGTACCGTGGGCAGCTGCGAGTTCTAGCGTCCGGCTGATAGGCCTAACACGAAACACAACAAGGGGCTTTGCATTTCACGTGTAAAGTCCCTTGTTTTGCGTTTCGCGGCGAACGCATGCTGGGCGGAGATGGCCTCGAGGAGATCTCTGAGTGTGGTAGAGGGTATAGAGTGTACCCGCGCTTATTCTCCAGTATGTGCGAGCTATCGCATTCTGCCCGGTGCCCCGGTCACGGAACGCCGGGCGGCCGTAGATGCACGGTCCAACTTCAATAGAATTTCTGTCCTCAAACCACGGTGGATTGAGACGCTGCCCGCTTGTTAACACAGCGTTAACGTTGTGGTGGCAGTTGTGTGAGCGCGCTAGTATATCCCTTGCATGCTTTTTCGCGATAAAGTGCTTCGCCGCGAGAGCGAAGCCCGGAACAGAGGAAACGGAGTTGATCGCCATGCTGAGCATCTCGCGCAGGAATTTCATCACCCTTGGAGCGGGCCTGTTTGCCACGGGTGCCTTGGCTGGTTGCGGCGGCGGCTCCTCCGCAGAGGGCTCCTCTTCCAGCGAGGGCGGCTCGTCCGCCGCAAGCGGAACCTACAAGATCGGCGTGCTGCAGCTCACCGAACACGGCGCGCTGGACCAGACCAACAAGGGCTTCGTGGCCGCGCTGGATGAATCCGGCATCGACGCCAAGATTGACCAGCAGAACGCCCAGAACGACCAGTCCGCCTGCCAGACCATCGCGAGCAAGCTCGTGAACGACGGTGACGACCTGATCTTCGCCATCGCCACACCTGCCGCTCAGGCGGTCGCCGGCGCCACCACCGAGATCCCCATCGTGGGGTCCGCCATCACCGACTACGCGGAGAGCGGCCTAGTGGAGTCCAACGACGCGCCCGGCGGCAACGTCACCGGCACTTCGGACCTCACGCCCGTTGCCAATCAAATCGATCTGCTCCACCAGTTGCTGCCCGACGCCAAGACCGTCGGCATCCTGTTCTGCTCAGCGGAGTCCAACTCCGAGGTTCAGGTCCAGCTCGCCGAAGAGGCGCTGGACGCGGCCGGCATCGCGCACGAGCGGTACGCCGTGTCGTCCTCCAACGAGATTCAACAGATGGTCGAATCCATGGTGGGAAAGGTCGACGCGATCTACGCCCCCACCGACAACACTATCGCCGCGGGCATGGCGACCGTTTCCATGGTCGCCAATGAGAATACGCTCCCCGTCATCGTAGGATGCGACACCATGGTCGAGGACGGAGGGCTGGCGTCGTATAGCATCAACTATTACGACTTGGGCTATAAGGCGGGCGAGATGGCCGTGAAGATCCTCACCGAGGACGCCGATCCCGCCGATATGCCCATCGAGTACCTGTCGAGCGATGAGTGCCAGCTCATCGTGAACCAAAAGACGGCCGACGCGCTCGGCGTTGACGTCTCCGCCCTTGAGGGCGCCCAGATCGTCTAACGTTCATATCCGAGTGATATCCGCCTTACGGCACGACTGCGTCCGCGGCGCGAGTGCGCCCGCATGCCTGTTCCGCAGGGTTCCACGCCCGCGTGACGCGCCCGGCAGCCCTGTCGCTCGTCTTACGATTTTTGCCCCCTCCGGGGGCGCACAAGGAGAATACCCATGAATGACATGACCTGTTCCCGTCGCTCGCTCGCGAAGGGCGCCGTCGGCGCGGCTGCGCTCGCCGCTGCAGGCGGCCTCGGCCTTGTCGGCTGCGGTGGCGATGGTGCCGCCGATGCCGGTTCGGCTTCTGCCGCCCGCGCATCGTACAAGATCGGCATCCTGCAGCTCACCGAGCACGCCGCCCTCGACGCCGCCAACAAGGGCTTTGTCGCCGCGATCGAGGCGTCGGGCATCGATGCCTCGATCGATCAGCAAAATGCGCAGAACGACCAGTCTGCCTGCCAGACCATCGCGAGTACGCTTGTCAACGAGGGCTGCGATTTGATCCTCGCTATCGCCACGCCCGCCGCGCAGGCGGTCGCCGGCGCCACCGCTGACATTCCCATCGTCTGCACTGCCATCACTGACTTCGCCGCCTCTGGGCTGGTCGAGGACAACGACGCCCCGGGCGGCAACGTCACCGGTACTTCCGATATGAATCCCGTTGCCGACCAAATCGACCTGCTTCACCAGTTGGTCCCCGACGCCAAGAAGGTCGGCCTGCTCTACTGCACCGCCGAGTCAAATTCCAAGATCCAGATCGATCTTGCCGCTGAGCAACTCGATGAGCTTGGCATGGAAGGTGTCGAGTACACCGCCTCCAGCTCCAATGAGGTGCAGCAGGTGGTCGAGTCCATGATGGGCAAGGTCGACGCGATCTACACCCCCACGGACAACACCATCGCCTCCGCGATGACCGTGATCGCCTCCATCGCCAACGAGAACAAGGTTCCCACGGTGTGCGGAGAGGTGGCGCACGTTGAGGCGGGTGGCCTGGCCAGCATTTCCATCAACTACGAGGAGCTGGGGCGCCGTGCGGGCGAGATGGCCGTGCGCATTCTCACCGAGGGCGCCAACCCGGCCGAGATGCCCATTGAGACCATGACCGCCGACGAGTGCGACCTGGTCTACAACCAGAAGACCGCCGACGAGCTCGGCATCGACGTGAGCTCCCTCGCCGACGCCGGCGGTACCGACGTGAGCGCATAGGGTGCGTGCGCGGCTTCTTTGCCGGCGCATCAGTAACTGTCGCATAAGCGATGAGCCCCGGCAAACGCCTCCGCCGGGGTTCATTTGGCTCGATGAGAAGGAGGGGCAACATGACGGGTGCTCTACTTGGCGCCGTCTCCCAGGGCATTCTCTGGGGCATTATGGTCTTGGGTGTGTTCATCACCTACAAGCTGCTCGACATCGCCGACCTTACGGTTGACGGCAGCTTCGCGCTCGGCGGAAGCGTCTGCGCCGTGCTCGTAGTCGCCGGCGTCGACCCCCTAATCGCGATTGTCGCCGCGATGCTCGCCGGTATGCTTGCCGGTGCGGTCACGGGCTTTTTGCACACCGTGTTCGAGATTCCCGCAATTCTCGCCGGTATCCTCACGCAGATCGCCCTGTGGTCGGTCAACCTGCGTATTATGGGTAAGTCCAACACGCCCCTGCTGCAGCATGACACGATTTTCTCCCGCATGACGGAGGCGACGGGCCTCTCCACCAACGTCGGCTCCATCATCGTGGGCCTTATTGTGGCGGTGCTCATCATCGCCCTGCTGTACTGGTTCTTCGGCACCGAGATCGGCAGCGCCCTGCGTGCCACCGGCAACAACGAGCACATGATCCGCGCCCTGGGCGTCTCCACCGCCAAGACCAAGATGATCGCCCTCATGCTGTCCAACGCGCTGGTGGGCCTCTCGGGCGGCCTTATCTGCCAAAGCCAAAAGTACGCCGACATCGGAATGGGCACGGGCGCCATCGTGATCGGCCTCGCCGCCATCGTGATCGGCGAGGTCCTCGGTCGCCTCACCCCCGGCAAACTCACCGGCTTCAAGAGTCGTCTGGTCTCCGCCGTGGCGGGATCCGTGGTCTACTTCCTCATCCGCGCCATCGTGCTGCAGATGGGCATGGACGCCAACGATATGAAGCTGCTGTCCGCCATCATCGTGGCGTTTGCGCTGTGCGTGCCCGTGGTGTGGGAGAAGTTCCGGCTGCGCGCCAGCTACTCGAAAGGCGGTGAGGCAGATGCTTAAGCTGTCCCATGTCAAGAAGACCTTCAATCGCGGTACCGTCACGGAGAAGCGCGCGTTGACTGGCGTCGACCTCACCCTTGCCGACGGCGACTTCGTCACGGTGATCGGCGGCAACGGCGCGGGCAAGTCGACCCTGCTCAACATGATTGCGGGCGTCTACCCGCTGGATTCCGGTACAGTTGAGCTTGACGGCGAGGACATCTCCCGCCTCTCTGAACCCAAGCGCGCCAAGTACCTGGGCCGCGTGTTCCAAGATCCCATGCGTGGCACCGCCGCCGACATGCAGATCGAGGAGAATCTGGCCCTCGCCAAGCGCCGCGGCGAGCGCCGCACGCTTCGCTGGGGCATCACCCGCGCCGAGCGCGAGGAGTACGCCGAACTGCTCAAAAAGCTCGATCTGGGCCTCGAGACCCGCATGCAGGCCAAGGTGGGCCTGTTGTCCGGCGGCCAGCGCCAGGCGCTGACGCTGCTCATGGCCACGCTCACCAACCCGCGCGTGCTGCTGCTTGATGAGCACACCGCGGCGCTCGACCCCAAGACCGCCTCGAAGGTGCTCGAGCTCACCGAGCAGATCGTGGACGAGCGCAAGCTCACCACCCTCATGGTGACGCACAACATGAACGACGCCATCCGTCTGGGAAACCGCCTCATCATGATGCATGAGGGCCGCGTGATCTACGACGTCGCCGGGGATGAGAAGCGCGCCCTGACCGTGCCCGACCTGCTGCAGAAGTTCGAGGAGGTCAGCGGCGGCCAGCTCGCCAACGACCGCATGCTGCTGAGCTAGAAACGTCTGGGCTCCTTGCCTGACGGCGTGCATCCGCTCTGGCGTTCCGGCACGGCGCCGCAGCCCGCGCCGACATGGCCTATCTCCGTACGCACATTGTCCATGGTTTCCTTCCGTTTGACCGGGTTGGATTGGAAGGAAGCCATGGGCATTTTTCTTAAGCGGGGATTGCGGGTACAAGGCTGAGAAAGCACAATTCCAATGTGCTGGTATGGAAGGGGTACACCATGAAGCTGCGGATTAAGGCGAAGCTCTTGAGCGTTCACAGCGAGGTGGAGGTGAGCACGACAGATGAGGAGGTCGTCTATTGTGCGGACACCGACCCGCTCTCCTCGCCGCGCCTCACGCGCCTCAAAGATGCCGAGCACCGCGAGCTTGCCACAATCACGACCGCACGCCTTGACGCCAAGGACCGTGCGCATCACATCGTCATGGCTGATGGACACACGTTCGATATCAAGCGTAAGTTCCGCACGCCTGCCAGTACGGTCGAGAGCTACCTCACCGTCGAGGGCGCGGATTGGCAGGTCGTGATGACGCGCGGCTGGACGAACCGCTTCGAGGTGCGTGACACGGGCGGCAGGGTCTACGTGGAGGCGAGGCAAGTCCCCATGGAGCGAAATGACACATACGAGCTGAACGTGAAGATCTCAGAGCGCATGGATGAACTGATGGTCATGTGCATCGTCGCGCGCAGCATCATGGCGGCGGATGCACCGACGAACGCGATGTAACTGGTTCTTGTACGGGTGTGTGTGAACCGGGCTAACGTCGCGTAGTGACCGAGTGAGGCTAGAACAAATGAGCGGACACGTTCAAGACGTGCCCGCTCAATGCATGTAAAGACGATGCGATGTCCGCTATTTCCTAGAGCGTGCTGATGAAGCGCTGCAATCCGGCGCGGCCCGTGTCGTTCCACTTGAATACACCGGCGTCTTCAAGTACGCCCGCAAACACTGCGGCGACCTCGTCGCGCAGGATGCGCTGAGCGTTCTCGTGCGTGAGGTCCGGATGACGTCGCGCCACCTCGGTCGCCCATTCGGCATGCGGGGCGGTGCGATCGTTGGCCTCAAGGTGCATGAGGAGCGTCGCTTCATCCTCGTTAGTTGCCCGCGCCGCCAACAACGTGTCCTCGACGCATGCGAGCTCGTCAACCAAGCGCGGAGGCAGAATCGCCAAGCCCATGACCTCGATGAGGCCGATGTTCTCCTTCTTGATGTGATGTTTGTCCGCGTGGGGATGGAACACGCCAAGGGGATGCTCGTCGGTGGCGATGTTGCAACGCAGCGCGAGGTAGAGCGTGTAGTTCCCGTTTTTCCTCGTGGCGACGGGCGTTACCGTGTTGTGAGGCGTCCCATCTGGATCGCGTGGCACGATACCGCATGACGCGTCCGCGTGACCGCGCCACACCTCCAAGACGTGGACGGCGGCATCGAGCACGCGGTCGCGCGATTCGCATGAGAGCCGCAAGACGCTCATGGGCCACTGGAGCACCTCGCCGCGGACATCATCGAATCCCGGCATGGTGAATGTGCGTTCGACCTGCGCCCGCATCATTGGGAACACGTGGCGCCCGCCTTGGAAGTGATCGTGCGTGAGGATCGATCCGCCCACGATGGGAAGATCGGCGTTGGATCCCACGAAGTAGTGGGGCAGCGTATCGACGAAGTCCAGCAGGCGTGCGATGTTCTCACGGTCCACGTGCATGGGACGGTGCTCTTGGCTCATCGCGATGCAGTGCTCGTTGAAATACGCGTAGGGGCTGTATTGGAGCCCCCACGTCTCATTTCCGAGCTCGATGGGGACGATACGGAGATTTTGACGCGCCGGATGTGCACCCTGTGGGCTTGCCGCCGCCCGTCCTGCGTATCCTTCGTTGGACATGCACAGCTGGCAGGCGGGATAGGGCTCTGCGTCGTCAGCGCGCGTGAGGGCGGCAGCGATGTCGCGCGGGTCCTTCTCGGGCTTGGAAAGGTTGATGGTGATCTCGAGTTCACCCCACCGTGTCGGAGAGGTCCACTCGATATTGCGGGCGATCGCCGAGCGGCGCACGTATCCGACGTCGCAGCACAGGCGATAGAACCAATCGGTGGCGTCCAACGCCCCCTTTTCCCGGCGAAGGTCTTCGAATGAGCGGGCGATGTCGGAGGGACGCGGAGTGAGCCGCCCCATGATTGCCATCGAAGCGCGGTCTCGCCCGCCTGCACTGTCCTCGAACCTTCCGTTGGTCACGGCGACCTCGGACAGCACGGCGAGTGCGTCATCCAAGTCGAAAGAGTCCTCATCGAACGTTTCGGTTCCCGCTTCCCAGGCCGTGCTCGGCGCAGGTCCTTCGGCTCCCATGGCGTCGAGGAGCTCGTTGTATGCCCAGCGGCGATCCTGTGCATCGATGGTGCCGCAGTCGATCGCGTAAAGAGTCGTCTGCTCGAGCGCACATCTCACCTGGTCGCGCTCGTCGCATGTGGGGGTGTCGGTTACAGCCATGTTGCGGAAGCACCGTCCTCGGTGATGGCGTAGGTGCGGCAGGAGCCCTCTCCCAGCCATGCATCCATGCGCTGGCAGAACTCGGCGGTCAGCTCGACAGGGACGAAGCACTGGATGGAGCCGCCGAACCCGCCGCCGTGAATACGCACTGCGCCGCGTCCGTTCAGGATGTGCTCTGCCAGGCCCAGGGCGAGCATGGCGTGCTGCTCGCGCACGTCAACGCCGGAGGGGGAGACGTTTTGCAGGTACATGGCAGAGCTTGCGCCCGACTGGCGCGTGTAGGCGAGGAAGGCGTCGATGTCCCCGTCCTTCAGGGCTGCCCAGCGTTTGTCAACGAGGTCGTTCTCGTACCAGTAGTGAATGGCGCGCAGCACGGCGCGATCCCCGAGCTTCTCGCGGAGCGCCGACACGGCGGCATCGAAATCGGCGGGGTCGGTCTCGCACAGGCGCGTATGGCCGAGCTCCGCGGCGACCGCCTGCATCTCAGCGGGGGTGGCGGCGTACTCATGGGTGAGGTCGGTGTGGTCCGCGCCGACTTTCACCAAAACGAGGGAGTAGCCGAAGTCCTCGAAGGTGAGGGCGAGTTTTTCGGTGGCGGGTCGGGCGTTCTCGAAGTCCATGAATGAGAGCCCGCCCAGGCACACGGCTGCCTGGTCCATGAGGCCGCACGGCTTGCCGTAGTAGTTGTTCTCGGTGCGCTGGCTCATTTGTGCCAGCGTAACGGGATCGACCGCAGGCGCATCCCAGAGAGCCTCCATGGCCCGTCCGTATGCCGCCTCGACCGCCGCGGAGCTGGACAGGCCGCCGCCGGAGGGCACGGTGCAGACGAAGGCGAAGTCGAAGCCCACCGGGATGCCACCGTGCGCGGCGATCTCATGGGCCATGCCACGCACGAGACTGGCGGAGGTGCCGACCTCGTCTTCGCGCACGTCAAGGTCGTCGAGCTCGACGCTGAACGTGGGATACCCCTCGTCTGCGACGCGGACCGTATTGGTGCCGTTTGCCACGGCGATGCCGTCCACCGAGACGTCGAGTGCACCGGCGATTACATGCCCGCCCTCGTGGTCGGTGTGATTGCCCGCGATCTCCGAGCGTCCGGGTGCGTGGATGGCGAGCACGCGGGCGTCGGCAGGGATGGGGCCGAACTCTGCCTCGTACAGCTCGCGAGCCTTGCCGAGCGCCTGAGTGTGGGTGATGGTTGTCATGGATTGATCCTCCTATCCGTTTTGCCGCGCGTATCGTGGCGTGTTGCGGTGATTAGCGGGTGGTCGAGAAGCGGTAGACGATGTGCTCCCGATAGGGCGCGTTTGGCGTGCAGACGGGCTGGTCCCATGCGGGATGATGCACCGCGTCGGGATAATACTCGGGCTCGAAGGCGAAGCCGCAGCGCGGCGTGTACGACGCGCCGTCCTTCGCCTGCGCATCGTCGAGCCAGTTGCCGGTGTAGAGATGGGCGCCTGGAGCGGTTATGGCGATGTCGAGCGTCCGTCCACTCGTCGGGTCCTCGGCGTGAAGCGCGTGTCGCGGTGCCGCGCCGCGTCCGAATCCGTCGATGCAGAGGCAGTGATCGTATCCGCGCGCGCGGCGGAGCTGTTCGTCGACTTGGTCCATAAGTTCGCCTAACTGGTGCATCTTGCGGAAATCGAAGGGAGTTCCGGTGACGTCGAGCACCTCGCCGGTAGACACGCTGTCTTCGCGCACGGGCAGGTACGAGTTGGCGTCGATGCGGACGAGCTGGTCGTCGACCTGCCCGCTGTCGTGCCCGGCCAGGTTGAAGTAGCTGTGGTTCGTCATGTTGACGACCGTCTCGGCATCGGTGTCGCATTGATGCGATACCTCGAGGGCGATGGACCCGTCGTCTTCGAGAGAGAGCCGGTAGGTCACGGTGAAGGTGCGATTACCCGGTAGTCCGATCTCGCCGTCGGCGAGGTGGCAGGTGAGTGCCAGGGCGTTGTCGGCATCGAGTGCGCGCGCCTCCCAAAGGCGCTTGTGCAGGCCGGTGTCGAGGTCGGAGTGCAAGTTGTTGGCGTGTTCCGGGCCATCGTTGGCGGGCAGGTGGTACAGGGCTTCACCCAAAGGGACCTCGGCACGGTCGGTGCGGTTCGCGATGGGCCCGATGGTCGCCCCATAACAGGCGGGATTGTCGAGATAGCCGTCTATGGAGCCGAATCCGAGGACAATGTCCGCGATGGATCCCGAGGCATCGGGAACACGGACGGACAAGATGGTCGCTCCGAAATCCATGATCGATACGGAGGCTTCCTCCACTCGTAGCGTGTAGACGTGCACGTCCTCCCCGGTGGGTAGGGTGCCGAACGGTTCGGCTTCGATCATGCCGACCTCCTTGCAAGACGAAAGACGCTGTTTTCGGCGGGTGAGCGCGAAAAAGACGCATGAGTGCGCCGAAAACAATGTTAACGTACTCATAAATAAAAAAACACGCGACATACCCCATTTGGTCGATTTCGCGGCGTGAACGGTCGAACGAATCCACCGAGAACGGGGGTGCACGTTGATGGGAGGATATTTGATGGTCGACCGGGAAGTGGCCCTTGGCGCCACGCAGCGCGCGGGGCGCAACGTCTCCATGTCCGATGTCGCCGCCGCCGCCGGGGTCTCCCAGCAGACCGTATCCCGCGTGGTGAATGGGGCGCCGAACGTGAGCGAGAAGACCCGGGCGATGGTCCTTGAGGCGATGCGAGAGCTGGGGTTCAGGCCCAACTACGCGGGCAGGTCGCTGCGAGGGGGGTGCTATCGCGCGGTGGGCCTGTGCGCATACGATGTCACGCAGGTGGGCAACCTCACCATGCTTGACGGCATCCTGGCGGCGGCATGCGCCCAGGGATGCGCGGTGACGATGGTGGAGATGGATGAGAGGTCTGCCTTCTCGCTGGAGGACGCCTCGCGTCGCATGGCCGCCCTGCCCGTCGATGCGATGATCATCGGCATGAGCCGCATGGCGCCCGATTTCGAGACGTTCGATCCTCAGCCGGGTATGAACACCGTCATCGTGACCATGTGCGCGCACCCGCGCGTGACGACGGTCGATTCCGACCATTACGGTTGCTCCAAGCTCGTGATGGACCATCTATTCGAGTACGGTCACGAGCAGATTCGCTTCGTGGGTGGCCCTGCCTTTTCCATCGACAGCATATTTCGCGAGGCGGGATGGCGTGATGCGCTCGCGTCTCGCAGGATCGAGCCCGTGGCGCCCCTGCGCGGTGACTGGACGGCCGACAGCGGCTACGAAGTCGGGCGCGCCCTTGCTGCCGATCGCACCATGACCGCCGTGTACGTTGCGAACGACCAGATGGCGGTTGGCGTCATCGCGGCCCTGCGCGAGGCGGGGCGCCGCGTCCCGGAGGATGTGAGCGTGGTGGGCATCGACGATTCGCTTAGGAGCATGATCCCCCATGTGGAGTTGACGACGGTTCGCTTTGATTTGAGGGAACGCGGCCGATTGGTGTTCGAACATGCCATGGGTTCGGTCGATGCGCCCATAGAGGCGGTGCGCATACCCGGTGAGCTGGTGCGTCGTTCGACAGTGGCGCCTCGCCCCTAGGCGCGCCGACGGTTCCGCCTCCGGTATCCAAAAACCGTCCACGTAGAAAAACAGACCTTCTGGCGATATGAGACGGGCAAGGGAGGTGCGTATGCCCTTGCAGTGTTAACGTTACCACAAGCACGAGACACGGCGTGTCCAAGAGAAGGGGACGCCGGGTCGCCATGCGCAACCAGCGCATGGCGTGGTTCAATGCGATGTCCCATCGCATGAAAGGAGCGTTTCAATGCAAGTTTCACGTCGTCAGTTCCTGCAGGTCGGCGGTCTGGGCCTCATGGGCGCCATGGGCGCCGGTGCCCTCGTTGGCTGCGGTGGCGGCTCCGAGGCCCCCGCTGGTAGCGAGCCCGCTGCCTCCGGCACCGACAAGCCGGTCATCTTCTACAACCGCCAGCCTTCCAACAGCTCCACCGGTGAGCTGGACATGACCGCGCTCAACTACAACAAGAACACCTACTACGTCGGCTTCGACGCCAACCAGGGCGGCGAACTCGAGGGCACCATGATTGTCGACTACATCAAGGCCCACATCGACGAGATCGATCGCAACGGCGACGGTATCATCGGTTACGTCCTCGCCATCGGCGACGTGGGTCACAACGACTCCATCGCTCGTACCCGTGGTTGCCGTAAGGCCCTGGGCACCGCGGTCGAGAAGGACGGCGCCATCGTGTCCGACGCCGCCGGCACTAACACCGATGGCTCTGCTACCGTGGTCAAGGACGGCACCCTCGAGGTCGACGGTAAGACCTACACCGTCCGCGAGCTCGCCTCGCAGGAGATGAAGACCACCGCCGGCGCCACGTGGGACGCCCCCACCGCCGGTAACGCGATCTCCACTTGGGCTTCTTCCTTCGGCGATCAGATCGACGTCGTTGTCTCCAACAACGACGGCATGGGCATGGCCATGTTCAACGCCTGGTCCAAGGAGAACAAGGTTCCCACCTTCGGTTATGACGCCAACTCCGACGCCGTCGCCGCAATCGCCGAGGGCTATGCCGGCACGATTTCCCAGAACCCTGCCGTCCAGGCCTACCTCACCCTTCGCCTGATCCGCAACGTGCTCGACGGCGTCGACATCGACACCGGCATTGGCACGGAGGACGAGGCTGGCAACGTGATCGCCGCCGACGACTTCAAGTACAGCGCGGACGAGCGCTCCTACTACGCCATGAACCTTGCCGTAACGGCCGACAACGCCGACAAGTTCGTCGACGCCACCGCTCTGTACGAGACCGCGCAGGAGCAGCTCAGCGAGGATGATAGCCCGTCCAAGAAGATCTGGCTGTCCATCTACAACTCCGCCGACAATTTCCTGTCCTCCACCTATCAGCCCCTGCTCGAGAAGTACAAGGACATCCTCAACCTCGACCTCGAGATCGTTGGCGGCGACGGCCAGTCCGAGTCCTCCATCACCAACAAGCTCGCCGATCCCAGCTCCTTCGACGGCTTCGCCATCAACATGGTCAAGACCGACAATGGCGCTTCGTACACATCCTTGCTTGGCTAATCGGTTGACCCGCGCTGCAAACACGGTTTCGTAGCGACTCATGGGGGAAGAGGCGGCGCTTCTTCCCCCTGATTTATGAGGGCGCCGGTGCATGTGGCTACTTTTCACGGCGGCGCCCTTCCTCTTTCCTTCGGCACATCCCGTCTTTGGAGAGGCGGGCTTTCGAGAGATACCGGGAGGGATTACATGACAGAATCACAGCAAGATATCGTCCTCTCCATCAAGGGGATGAGCAAGACGTTCGGGCGCAACCGCGTTTTGGATCACATCAACCTCGATCTGCGCCGCGGTAGTATCATGGGCTTGATGGGCGAGAACGGCGCCGGCAAGTCGACCATGATGAAGTGCCTGTTCGGCACCTATCAAAAAGACGAGGGCACCATCACGCTCGACGGTCGCGAGATCAGCTTCTCCGGACCTAAGGACGCGCTGGAAAACGGTATCGCGATGGTGCACCAGGAGCTCAACCAGTGCCTGGAGCGCAACGTCGTGGACAACTTGTTCCTCGGTCGTTATCCCGTCAACAAGATGGGCGTCGTCGACGAGGCGCGTATGCGCAAGGAGGCCAACGACCTGTTCCGCCGCCTGGGCATGACCGTTAACCTCACCCAGCCCATGCGCACCATGTCGGTGTCCCAGCGCCAGATGGTCGAGATCGCCAAAGCTATCTCGTATAACGCCAAGGTCATCGTTCTTGATGAGCCCACTTCGTCGCTTATGGCGCAGGAGGTGGAGAAGCTCTTCCAGATGATGCGCAAGCTCCGCGAGCAGGGCATCTCCCTCATCTACATCTCGCACAAGATGGATGAGATCTTCGAGATCTGCGATGAGGTCTCGGTGCTGCGCGACGGCAACCTCGTGATGACGAAATCCACCAGCGAGACGAACATGAACGAGCTCATCTCGGCCATGGTCGGCCGTTCGCTCGATAACCGCTTCCCGCCGGTGGACAACGTGCCGGGCGAGCCCATTCTGAAGATTCAGAACCTGTCCACGAAGTTCGACCCGCACCTGCAGGACATCACCTTCGACGTGCGCCGCGGCGAGATCTTCGGTCTGTACGGCCTGGTGGGCGCCGGCCGCACCGAGTTGCTTGAGACCATCTTCGGCATTCGCACCCGCGCTGCCGGCCGTGTGTATTTCCGCGACCACCTCATGAACTTCAGCAACGCCCGCGATGCCATGGATCACGGTTTCGCCCTCATCACCGAGGAGCGCAAGGCCAACGGCCTCTTCCTCAAGGGCGACCTCACGTTCAACACCACGATCGCGAACCTCGAGCAGTACAAGAACGGCCCCGCCCTGTCGAACGACAAGATGGTGCGCGCCACTAACCGCGAGATCAAGACCATGAACACGAAGTGCATGGGGCCCGATGATCTCATTTCCAGCCTGTCCGGTGGCAACCAGCAAAAGGTCATCTTCGGCAAGTGGCTCGAGCGCTATCCGCAGGTCTTCCTTATGGACGAGCCCACGCGCGGCATCGACGTCGGCGCCAAGTACGAGATCTACGAGTTGATCATCGACATGGCGAAGAAGGGCACGACGGTCATCGTCGTCTCCTCCGAGATGCCCGAGATCCTGGGCATCACCAACCGTATCGGCGTTATGTCCAACGGCCGTCTGTCCGGCATCGTTGACACCAAGAGCACGGACCAGGAAGAGCTCCTGCGTCTGAGTGCTAAGTATCTCTAGCGAGGGGGAGCTATGGCAACTACACCTAAGATCCTGACGGTTGAGGGGGAGACAGCCCTCCTGCAACCAATCGATACCTACATGAGCGGTATCCAGAGCAAGATCGATGAGCTTCGCTCGAGCGGCACCACCAAGGTGCTGTCGCTGCAGTCGAGCATCGACGCGATCAAGAGCGACCGCCTGCTCACCAAGCAGGAGCGCGAGCAGCAGATCGCCGCGCTGCAGAAGGAGATGGACGCGGCCAAGCAGGTCGAGAGCTCCCACAAGCAGCAGGTGGCAACGCTGATCGCCGACGGCGAGGCATACCTCAAGGCCCACTACGACAAGGAATACCTCACGCCGGTCAAGGAGAGCTGCGCGGCCGAGCGCGTCGTGGCGAAGGAGAAGTACCAGAAGCGCCTAGCAGAGCTCGAGGCCGAGCACAAGCAGCTGATGGCCAAAACCTCCGACGCCAAGGAGGCCAAGGAGGAGAAGTACGTCTACAAGAACAAGCAGTTCGATGCCAAGGTGACCTACCAGCTTGAGCTGCAGCGCATCAAGGATCGCCAGCACGACGCCGCGGCCTATCGCTATCACCTCATCGACCTGCTCCGTATGAGCCACTTCACGCTCGCCGAGAAGCTCGACCAGCGTTGGGAAGCCTATCGCTACACGTTCAACGCGCACGACTTCCTGCTGAACAACGGCCTCTACATCGCCATTCTGCTGGTGTTCGCGGGCCTGTGCGTGGCGGCGCCCATCGTGAAGGGCACTAACCTACTCACGCCGCAGAACCTGCTCAACATTCTGCAGCAGGCATCGCCCCGTATGTTCTTGGCTCTCGGCGTTGCGGGGCTCATCCTGCAGACCGGTACCGACCTGTCCATCGGTCGTATGGTGGGTATGAGCATGGTCGCCTCGACGGTCATCATGCACCAGGGCCCCAACACCGGTACCATCTTCGGCGTGGCATATGACTTCTCCGGCATCCCGGTGGTGGGCCGCATCGTCATGGCACTCGTCGTCTGCGTGGCGCTGTGCACGTTCTTCTCGGCGATCGCCGGCTTCTTCACCGCGCGGTTCAAGATGCACTGGTTCGTGTCCACCATGGCCAACATGCTGGTCATCTTCGGCTTGGTAACCTACGCTACCAAGGGTGTTTCGTTCGGCGCGATCGATCCTACGATTCCCAGCATGGTGACGCCTAAGATCAACGGCTTCCCCACGATCATCCTGTGGGCTATTGCCGCCATTGCCATCGTCTGGTTCATCTGGAACAAGACCACCTTCGGTAAGAACATGTTCGCCGTCGGTGGTAACCCCGAGGCCGCTGCCGTCTCTGGCATCAACGTCTTCGCGGTCTCCATCGGTGCCTTCCTGCTTGCCGGCGTGCTGTACGGCTTCGGCTCCTGGCTGGAGTGCATCCGCATGGTCGGCTCCGGCTCCGCTGCGTATGGCCAGGGCTGGGAGATGGACGCGATCGCCGCGTGCGTCGTCGGCGGCATCTCCTTCACCGGTGGTATCGGTAAGATCTCCGGCGTCACCGTGGGTGTCCTGATCTTCACCGCACTCACCTATGCGCTCACGATTCTCGGTATCGACACCAACCTGCAGTTCGTGTTCTCCGGCGTCATCATCCTTATCGCCGTCACGCTCGACTGCCTGAAGTACGTTCGCAAGAAGTAGTTGACCGACTACGGGGCCGGTGCCCCATCGATGCGATTCCCATCGCCCCTCGGAGTATCGGCGCTTCATGAGCCTATGGAGAATGTCATGAAGAAGGTATTCATTTGCTGCATGTCTGGTGTCACCACCGGTCTGCTCGTTCAGAAGATCGAACTCGAGGTCTCGAAGCGCGAGCTTCCGCTCGAGGTGGAGGCCCTCCCAATTAACGTGTTGGTCGAGCGGTTGTCGGAGGCCGACGCGATTCTGCTGAGCCCCCAGGTCGCATTCGCCCAGAGCGGCATTCGCGAGGCTTCCGACGTTCCGTTGGCGAGCATCGACCCAGATGTGTACGCGCGTGCCGATGTCGCGGCAATCGTCGACGCGGCGCTCGAGCTGCTCGCGTCAAACGCATAGGCACTGCCTACGCGCAAACATGAGCTGATGAAAGAGGCGGCGGCCCCGATGTTTGTCGGGACCGCCGCCTTGTCTATATCAGTTGGGGCGCAAAGGGGTGGAGGGCGCAAAGTGCAAGGGGTGCCTTAGCGTGTGCGAAGCGGCCTGTTTCCGTTGCGATACACGAGGAAGCTGTAGAGGTACGTCACGATGCTTGCACCCAGGACCGCGGTCATCAAAATCCAGAAGGCGATCTCTCCGTGCTGGAGCGAGAGTGCGCCCGCGCCAACGACCGCAATTCCGGCCAATACGCACGCGATGCCGCAGAAGCGGTGCGTGAGGCGCCAGTTGTCATCGTCATTCAGCGCCCATGGGGTCCTTACGCCAAAGGTGTAGTTGCGTTTGATCTTGGGCATGTAATTGCCGAGTAGCATGAGGCCCACTCCCACCGCGATGCTCGTCGCTGCCCCGATGGGGCTGCCCGATTCGGGCAAGATACCGAAGACGGTGAGTTCGGAGCTCCACGTCATGGCGACGATGAAGATCGTGAACAGGATGACGAACCCGGTGTAGAACAACCCCATGCGCTCGTACGCCTGGCCGCGCGGATCTATGCGCGGGATGATGTGGAACATGAAGAGGAATAGCAGAGGCAGCGCATCGAGGGCCACAATCGCGGTGCGCCCCGTCCATCCGTCGACGGTTCCGGTTGCGTCCCAGTGTGTGGGAATCATCTCGGGCATGTGGGGGAGCAGGGAGATATGTCCCAGCAGGCTCACGATGCACAGTGCCGTCAAGGCAATGAGGGTGCGGCGGCCCAGGGGGCTTGTGGAGTGTCCGGGCTTGGTCGCCCTTTTATCGTTCGACATGGTGCTCATTGGAATCTCTCCTATCGGTGAACGTGTAGAACCAACTCATCAGATCCTGCAATACCGTCGTGTCGAGGCTGTAGATGATGTTCTGGCCATCTCTGCGTGCCTCGACCAGGCCTGCTGCCTTGAGTGAGTTCAGGTGGTGGCTGAGGGACGGTTTCGTCATGTCGAAATGGGTGGCGATCTCGCCCGCAGTTAGATTTCCGCCGCGCAGCAACTCGAGGATGCGCCTACGTGTGGGGTCGGCAAGCGCCTTGAACGCCTCTCCTCCCATCGATCCTCCAATCCTTGGGGTCTTGGGGTCGATTCACCCGTTAGGTGGACGGCCTTTCACTTGGTTGATATTAGAAGATTAGATATCTATCTAAATAATGTCAAGTGCATTCCGTGGGGTGAGGCGGATGATGGTCACTATCGTGGCAAAACGCCGCCTGGGCCTGCGCCAGCCCGTGCCGATGCGCAGCATGGCGCGCATCGGTGCTTCCGCGCTCCGTTGGGATCAGATGCCGCGGGTTTTGTTTTTGAGGAGGAGGACGGGGCCGAGGTCGGGTTCGTGTGCCGGTGCAACGAGGCGGCAACCGGGACCGAGCGCGCGGGCAAGCGGTTCGAGCAGAAGGTCGCCCGCGGCGAAGGTCCCGCCCACATACGTGACGGGGATGGGCGCGCTCTGTGGCCCGCTGCGATGGAATAGCCTCCGGACGATCGCGTCGACCATGTCGGCCTCTTCTCGAGCGGCGCGTTCGAGGATGGTGAGAGCGGAGATGTCGCCGGCACGGGCGGCATCCGTGACGATCGGCGCGAGCGCGGAAACCGATGAGCGCTCGGCGTAATGACGCTGAGCCCACCCGATTACGTCGAAGTCATCGTCGATACCGAGTCTTTCGCGCACGAGTGTGTACAGGGCACCGCGCGCGTCGCGCCCATCGGCTTGACGGGTGAACGCTCGCAGGGCCTCCTTGCCCAGCCAACCGCCGGACCCCTCGTCACCGAGCTCGTAGTCCCATCCGCCGCAGCGCATGCTCTCGCCTCGACAGACGCCCAGCGCGATGGACCCGGTGCCGGAGATGATGGCGATGCCGTCCGCACAGTCCAGTCCTGCGGCCCAGGCGGCCTCGATGTCGTTGACTAACAGATGGGGCCGTGCGCCGGCGATGCGTTCCACCACCTCGTCCATGCGTCGCGATACATCGGCGCCCTCGCCGTAGCCGCAGAGGGCGAAGCCGATGCCCACGCTGGGAGCACCGGGCTCGATGCACGTGTGGGAGGCTCGATCGAGTCCCCAGCAGACGCCTTCGGAAAGGACGCGCTCCATGCCCTCGAAGCCCACTTGCGAGTAATGGCAGGTGCCCAGCACCAGCCGATCGACGAAGGTGATGTCATCGTCATACAGGGAGAAGGCGGTTTTAGTTCCGCCTCCGTCGACGCCGAGCCACATCATGGGCAATGCCTTTCGTAGAAGTTGGTCGCTAAAGGGTAGAGGGGTGCGGGGAGGGGGCATGGGGCGAGCAGGATGCCCGAGGCGGGTCCATCGATCATGTCGTTCACGGCACGGCCTGAGCGGATGGCGGCGATTAGCTGGTCGATGCGCTCGGAGCGTGCGCGGCGCATACGGCCCATACGAGGACCACGTGCACACGGCTCGATGAGGGAGCCGCCGCCGCACGCAAGTCCGCCGCCCCAGGGGACGCCGGCCTCGCGACAAGACGCCGTGAGGCGCATGAGCGCATGTTCGGCGGGAGTGCAGGCATAGGCGTCGGTTGCGGCGAGCGCGTATAGGGGGCGCGCGTGGCCGGGAAACGCCCCGGCGATGCGCGCAGCCTCTTCTGGACCTGTCGATTCGGCCGCGCTTGGGATGGGCGGCACGATGCGTTGGACGCGGATATCCCGCGCTTGGGCGATGCCGTCTGGCTGTTGGGGGGCGAACGTGCGCTCGTAGACGCCGAGGGCCTCCTCGAGGTCGTCCGCGAGGTGGAGCAATGCGGCTCCGAGCTTCCCTGTGCCCGCGTCGAGCAGCGCGAGGCCGATGGTGAACCCGCAAGCGGGATCGGCATCCTCGGAGTGTGGAAATTGAGCGGCCATCACGGGTCCTTGCGGGGTGGAGGGCAAACGAGATTGAGGATTACTCTAGCGCGTCCGCGCCGCAACGGAAAGGGCGAAGTTCTCGGTGAAGCTCGATGAGGATGTCGCATGATGTGAGGGCGTAGCGATGGGAGAGGGACCGTATAATGCCGTACCGTAACGATACCCACTCCACGAGTGAAAGGTCTGGCTCGTGTCCCGCATGATCTACCTTGTCCGCCATGGTCAGACGGTATTCAACACACGCCTGCTGATCCAAGGCCGCTGCGACTCGCCGCTTACCGACCTCGGCCGCGAGCAGGCCCGCGCCGCGGCCGCCTGGCTGCACGGGCGCGGCGTCCAATTCGATGCGGCGTTCTCCTCGCCCGCCGAGCGCGCCTGCTCGACGGCGGAGATACTGTGGGGTGGGCCGTATGCGCGCCTCATGGGCCTGAGCGAGCGCTCTTTCGGTGCGCTCGAGGGGACCGACGTGTTTGCGCTTCCCAAGCCGATGGGCGATTATCCGGTGGCGTTCGGGGGAGAATCCGAACGGGATCTGACCGGGCGCCTGAACGGGGCCATGCACGCGATCGCATGTGGGGACCTGGAGCGGGACGCGGCTACCGAGCACACTTCCGCGTCCGCAGCGCTACCCATTCCGGGCCGCAGCGACGCTCCCATCGAGTCGTGCGCGATCGAGCCCCTTCCGACGGGTGCTCCGCGCACTGGAAACGTCCTCGTCGTGAGCCACGGGGCCGCGTGCAAGACGTTTGCACGAGCCTGGAGCGAGTTCGCCCAGGACGAACTCCCCGATCCCTTCCCCAACTGTTGCGTGCTCGTGTATCGATACGACCATGGCCGCTTCACCTTGCTCGAGGCTGCCGACCCCGCGTCGCACCTCGGTGGCGAGGGGCTCCCCATATAACGCGTCTGCTGGGATGGAGCGCCCCTGCGGCTCGCGCGCGGCGCCCCGTGCCTCCAGGCGCTCTGCGCGAATTTCTGCTTTGCCCATCGGTTCGCTCGTTTCGCGACCGAAATTGAGATTGCGGAAATCTGGCTGCATGGCTCCTGTCGTTGCCGGTCGCGTTATCATCATCACGAATGACAACCATGGGTAACATGTGCCGCGCCCTCGTGAGACTGGATTGGGCGCGATGGGAGGGCAGAATGGAACACGCGATCGACACATCATCAGAGCCGACGGGCGCGGAGCCCGAAGCTTGCGCATGGCCCCTGCGTCTCGATCATCTGGAGATCGGCAAGGACGCTGTCGTCGCGTCGGTTGACGCGGACGACCAGGCACTTCGTCAGCATATTCTCGACATGGGCCTCACCCCGGGCACCGAGGTGACCATGATGAAGTACGCGCCCATGGGCGATCCGATCGAGATTCGTTTGCGCGGCTATGAGCTTACGCTGCGCCGTGCGGATGCGGCCCGTATCGTGTTGGCGAATATCCACGACGCGCACAAGCTTCAGCGCGAGAACGCCGCGGTTGGTTCGACCGAGCATCCGGCTCTGGGGGAGAAGACCTATCGCCCCCGTCCCGGCGCCCATCCGATTCCCGCGGGGAATTCCATCGCCTTTGCCCTCGCCGGCAATCAGAACTGCGGCAAGACCACCTTGTTCAACCAGCTCACCGGATCGAACCAGCACGTGGGCAACTTTCCCGGCGTGACGGTCGACCGCAAGGACGGCCAAATCAAGGGCCATCCCGAGGCGACCATCACCGACCTGCCGGGCATCTACTCGCTTTCGCCCTATACAAGTGAGGAGGTCGTGAGTCGCAACTACATTCTGCAGACGAAGCCCGATGCCCTCATCGACATCGTCGACGCCACCAACATCGAGCGTAACCTCTACCTTACGATGCAGCTCATGGAGCTCGATTGCCCCATGGTGCTCGCCCTCAACATGATGGACGAGGTCGCCGCGAACGGCGGAACGATCGACGTTAACCTGCTCGAAAGCATGCTGGGTATTCCGGTCGTGCCCATCTCCGCCGCCAAAAACGAGGGGACGGGAGAGCTCGTGGAACACGCGATGCATGTCGCGCGCTACCGCGAGCGTCCGGGCCGCCTCGACTTCTGCGCGCCTGACGGGCCCGACGGCGGTGCCCTGCATCGCTGCATCCACAGCGTCGCGCATCTGATCGAGGACCACGCGAAGGCCGCGGAGATCCCTGTGCGCTTCGCGGCGACCAAGCTCGTCGAGGGTGATGCCCTGGTGCGGGAGGCCCTCGGTCTGGATCAAAACGAGCTCGATGCGCTTGAGCACATCATCTGCCAGATGGAGGGGGAGTCTGGGAAGGACCGGCTCTCGGCCTTGGCGGACATGCGCTTCGCGTTCATTGGCGAGGTGTGCCGTGCCTGCGTGGTGAAGCCACGTGAGAGCCGCGAGCACAAGCGCTCGGTGGCGATCGACCGCATCCTCACCGGCAGGTTCACGGCGTTTCCCGCGTTCCTGCTCATTATGGCGTTCGTGTTCTGGGTCTCGTTCGGCTCCCTCGGCGCGTGGCTGCAGGGCCTGATGGAGGAGGGGGTCTCGTGGCTGACCGGCCTTGCGGCCGGCGCGTTGGCTGCCGCCGGCGTGAACCCCGTGGTTCAGTCGCTCGTTATCGACGGCGTGTTCGCGGGTGTTGGCAGCATGTTGTCGTTCCTGCCGCTCATCGTCGTGCTCTTCCTGCTGCTCTCGATGCTCGAGGACTCCGGCTACATGGCGCGCGTCGCGTTCGTGATGGACAAGGTTCTGCGCCGCTTCGGCCTGTCGGGGCGCAGCTTCGTGCCCATGCTCGTGGGCTTCGGCTGCAGCGTTCCGGCGATCATGGCGACGCGCACCCTGCCCTCCGAACACGACCGCAAGATGACCGTCATGCTCACCCCGTTCATGAGCTGCTCTGCTAAGTTGCCCGTGTACGGCCTGCTCACCGCAGCCTTTTTCGCTCGCAACAGCGTGTTGGCAATGGTGTCGCTCTACTTGCTGGGCGTCGCCGTCGCCGCCGTGGTGGCGCTCGTGCTCAAACGCACGGCGTTTAAGGGCGAGCCGGTGCCGTTCATCATGGAGCTGCCAAATTACCGCCTGCCCTCCGCCAAAACGACGGTGATGCTCGCGTGGGACAAGGCGAAGGACTTCATCCAGCGCGCCTTCACCATCATCTTCGCGGCGAGTATCGTCGTGTGGTTCCTGCAGACTTTTGACGGCCAGCTCAACGTGGTGGCCGATCAGTCGCAGAGCCTCCTTGCGGGTTTCGGCGGCATCATCGCGCCCGTGCTCGCGCCGCTCGGCTTTGGCGATTGGCGCGCCTCGACGGCGCTCGTGACCGGGCTGCTCGCCAAGGAGAGCGTGATCTCCACGCTCGCGGTGCTGCTGGGAACGGAGTCAGCCTCGGCGCTCGCCTCGCTGTTCACGCCGCTTACCGCCTACACCTTCCTGGTGTTCACGCTGTTGTATCCGCCGTGCGTGGCGGCGATCGGTGCGGTGAAGAACGAGCTGGGCCCGCGTTGGGCGGTCGCGGTCTTTGCCTTGCAATGCGGTGTGGCGTGGATCGCTGCGTTCGTCGTGCGCATAGTCGGCACCGCCTTGGGCTTTGCCTAGCGGCACTGCGAGCGATTTGGGAGCGGCTGCGCCTTTGACCCGTGCCCTTTGCGCAGCCTTGCCCGGGCCCTGGCGCCCCCCTGCCCGGGACCTTTGTGAGGAATCCTATGTTTGAAATAGCCGTTTCGTTTCAAACCCATGATTCCTCACAGAAAAGGGCCTGATAATGTGATTTATCATGGGTTTGAAAAGGACGAGGATAGTAGCGTCAATGTGTGCAGCTTGTGCGCGATTAGCGTCGCCACCGTTGCCACTTGACGCCCACTTCCTTACTTGCGATACTACCTAACCGCACACGCACGATTCGCTGCCAGAGACAGCCGGTTCCCGCGTGCCCGCTTAGACGGGCGCAACGGAGTAAAGGGGAAACCCGCCAGCCGAGGTGGTTGAGTAGATATGTCTTCTCACCCCCGTCGCTCTTGCAGCGCGGGGGTTTCTTTTTCGAGACACACCCCCGCCACTCTTAAGGCGGGTCGTGCCCGGGAAAGAACAAGAAGGAGGTGTACCACATGCCAAAGCAGTACAAGATCGATGCAGTTGCCGAGATCGAGTCCAAGCTCGAGTCCAACGCCGGCGTCTTTGTCGTGGCTTACAACGGCCTCACCGTTCTTCAGGCTCAGGAGCTCCGCAAGCAGCTTCGTGAGTGCGGCGCTCAGATGAAGGTGTACAAGAACAACCTCGTCCGCATCGCCCTGGAGAACAAGGAACAGCCGAACCTCGACGAGATCCTCGCCGGCCCGCTCGCCTACGTGTTCTTCGAGGAGGAGCCTGTCGGCGCCGCCAAGGTGCTCAAGGAGTTCGCCAAGAAGTCCAAGGGCGTTCTCGAGATCAAGGGCGGTATCTCTGACGGTCAGGCTGTTACCGCTGCCGAGGTCGACGCCATCGCCGAGCTCCCCAGCAAGGACCAGCTCCTGGGTCAGATCGCCGGTCTCATCAACGGCTTCGCTCGCGACATTGCTGTTTGCGTCAACGGCGTTTCCTCTGGTCTCGCCCGCACCGTTCAGCAGATCTCCGAGCAGAAGGCAGCCTAGTCGGCGGCCTTCCCGCGGCCGCCTAAGGCCGCACCTCTGGCGCTTTGCGCGCCGTACTTTAGTTTGATCTCCCTGCCAGACGCAGGGAAACCGAAAGGACTTAGAAATGGCTAAGCTTACCACCGATGAGATCATCGAGGCTCTGAAGGAAATGACCCTGCTCGAGGCTTCCGAGCTCGTCAAGGCTATCGAGGACACCTTCGGCGTTTCCGCCGCCGCTCCTGCCGCCGTCGTGGCCGGCCCTGTTGCCGCTGCCGAGGAGGCCGAGGAGAAGACCGAGTTTGACGTCGTGCTCGAGGGCTTCGGCGACAACAAGATCCAGGTCATCAAGGCCGTCCGTGAGCTCACCAACCTTGGCCTGAAGGAGGCCAAGGAGGTCGTCGAGGGCGCTCCCAAGGCTGTTCTCGAGGGTGCCAAGAAGGAGGACGCCGAGGCTGCCAAGGAGAAGCTCGAGGCTGCCGGCGCTGCCGTCACCCTCAAGTAGTTACTCGCAGGCGCATCGCCTGCAAGCTGCCTGAGCGTACAAGCTCTTTGCAAGGCGGGATCCACTCGAGTGGGTCCCGCCTTTTTGCTTTGCATGGGCGAGCCGCCGCCAGATGGGGCTCCTTGGGGCAGGTGCGGCCGCGCTGGGGCTCGTCCCTGCTTTCCGTGGGCAGGGCTCATCGAGTTGGGCCACGTTCCTTGTCTCTCGGGGCTGGCCCACTGGTTAGGTCTTTGCTTCCTTTCTGTTTTACAGGGACGCCTTTTACCGTTGCGAGAAAACCCGCTAAGTTAGGCCTTTGCTCCCTTATTGTTTTCCATGGACAGAGCCTGGAGATGTATATGCACTGTCAATGTGCGAAAGTAGCCGTTTGAAAACGTGCCGTTCATTTCAAACCATTGGTAAAGCACATTACCAGGCCCATTTCTGTGCGTAAGCAGCCGTCTGAAACGTAGCGGAGAGTTTCAAACGGCTGCTTACGCACATCAAAAGGCGGCAGGAAGCCGCGTGTCGGTTAGCTGCGGCACCGTGTGCCGGCTGCCCGCGGTGCTGCTTGGCGGTTTGCCGCGGTGCCGACCATCGGCTGGTCGCGGTGCCGACCAGCGATCGGCTGGGTGCCGGCGATCGGCTGGAAGGCCGAGCGACTGTGGCCGACGGGTGCCGAGCGACTGAGGCCGACTGGCACCGAGCGAACGAGGCCGCCGGGCGGCAGGTGTCAGTCGGGTGAAGGGTCGGCGGTCGGGGAGGGCCGATATCGTGCGGGGCCGATGTCACGTGGGGGGCTGGGCATGCAGCCTCGCCCTTCCTGCGGCCGCACGCCCCTGTCTCAAAGGCGTAGAGGCTACAGCACGGCCGAGGCCACGATGTAGACGACGTACAGGAACACGAAGAACACGCCCTCTCGGCGGGTCATGGTGTGCTTGGTACCCACGAACGCGAACCCAACGAGCACGACGGAGAACAGCGCGAGCAGCGCGAAGTCGAGGTTGTAGCTCGTTGCATAGCCAATGGGCGAGAACAGCGCGGGTACGCCCATGACCAGCAGGACGTTGGTGATGTTTGAGCCCACCACGTTGCCGACGGCGATGTCGGTGTTGCCTTTGAACGCCGCCACCACGCTCGTGACGAGCTCGGGCAGGCACGTGCCCAGCGCGATGACGGTGAGCCCGATGATGCGCTCGCTGATGCCGAGTGCCGTGGCGATCTCCACCGAGTTGTTCACAACGTGATCGGCCCCGAACTTGAGCAGAACGATGCCGATGAGCACGAGCGCGATCGAGACGTGCATGCCACGGGGCTCGTCCTCCTCGGCGTCCTCGTCCTCGAGCTCATGAGGGCGGATTTGCGTTTCGGGGTCGAGCTCGTCGTGGCCGCTGTCGCCCTCGCGCAGGCCCAGGAACACCGTGTAGCCCATAAAGGCGGCAAACACGACGAGCAGAATGACGCCTTCGAGGGCGGTGAGCGTACCGCCGGTGTTTGACAACAGCATGAGCAGCAGCACCGAGGCGACGCTCACGGGGATCTCGAAGCGCTGCGTATGGCGGGCGAGGGGCAGTCGCGTGATAACGGCGCTCATGCCCAAAATAAGCAGGAGGTTTGCCATGCAGCTGCCCGCGACGTTGCCAAATGCCATGTCCGCATGGCCGTCAACGGCGGAAACGACAGAGACCACGAGCTCGGGCATGGCGGTTCCCACGGCCACGACCGTGAGGCCGATGACGCGGTCGGGCAGGCCAACACGCGCGGCTATCTGGCTCGATCCGTTGACGAGCAAGTCGGCACCCCAAATAAGAAGCGCAAATCCAATAATGATAAAGGCGAGTTGCAGGAGCATGGCGTCCTTTCTGATAAGGCATGCAGTCGATGCCGGACCGGTAACAAAGAGGGCGCGGAACGTGTACGCTCCGTGCCCTCTTCGTCGTTTATATGACAGGTCTATCCAGAATATCCGTAAACATATATGCCATGCAAGGATGCGCGCCGCGTTTTCGCAGGAAATCCGGGGAGCACCCATAGGGCCTGCGCGAACAGGGTCCAAACGCTCGACTGCCGGCCGGGTGAAGTGCGTGCTCAATCACGTGTCCAATCGCTTGCCCCGTCAAGTCCGCACCGTGTATTCGCTGCGGGCCGCGCGGGGCAAGCGGGCCGTGCAGAGCATGCGGGGCAAGCGGGTCGCGCGAGGCATGCGGGGCGCGCGGTGCAAACAGCTAGTTCGCCTCGACGCCCTCGGTCCATGCGTCCATGTCCTCAATACGGATCAAGCTCGCCACCTGCACGGCGCCGCCCTGCTCCGCAAGCTGGGCGCAGGCCGCGGTGACGTCGTGCTCCTGGGCGCGGTTCGTGAGGAGCACCACGCTGCGCTTCCCGTCGTCTCCGCAGCGCACATCGCGGACGCTCGATAGGGACACCCCCGCCTGCTCAAAGGCGGAGATGGCGGGTGCGAGGGTGCCTGCGCGATCCTCCAAGGCGAGGCGGATGTAATAGCGCGTGCTCAGATTGTCGATGGGACGAATGGGGAGAACCTTGGCGTACGGTTCGCTTTCGGCCACAAGATCGTCGCCCTGGCACAGCGGGCGGGCGAGCTCGAGGATGTCGCCCACCACGGCGCTCGCGGTGGGGAAGGCGCCCGCACCGGCCCCGTAGAACATGGTCTCGCCCACGGCGTCGCCCACCATGTACACCGCGTTCATGGCCCCGTTGACGGCGGCGAGCTGGTGATCGGCGGGAATCATGGTGGGGTGCACGCGCACGTCGACGCCGGCGGGCGTGTTGCGCCCAACCGCGAGCAGCTTTACCTTCATGCCCAGCTCGCGGGCCTGCTCGATATCGATCGCCGAGACGTTGCGGATGCCCTGCATGTACACATCGTCGGTGGTCACGCGCGTGTGGAAGGCGATGGAGGAGAGGATGGCGAGCTTGGAGGCGGCGTCAAAGCCGTCGACGTCCGCCGTGGGGTCGGCCTCAGCGTACCCCAGGCGCTGGGCATCGGCGAGCACGTCGGCAAAATCGAGCCCCTCCGCATCCATGCGCGAAAGGATGTAGTTGGTGGTGCCGTTCACGATGCCGGCGATGGTGAGGGCCTTGTTGCCGACGAGTGCGTGCTCGAGCGCGTTGACGATGGGGATGCCGCCGCCGCACGCGGCCTCGCAGCGAATTTGGACGCCCGCCGCGCGCGCATGCGCCGCGAGCGTGCCCACCTGCTTTCCAAGCAGCGCCTTGTTGGCGGAGACGACATGCTTGCCGTGGGCGAACGCGTCCTCAAAGATCTCGGTGGCGGGGTGCTCGCCGCCGATGAGCTCCACCACGATGTCGATGTCGGGGTCGCTGGTGATATCGCGCCAGTCGCTCGTGAAGGCGTCGCCGGTCAGGCCGAGCTCCGCCGCACGGCCGGCGTCGAGCGCGCAGCCGCGTGATACCTCGATATCGATGCCGTACGCATCGAGGTAGCTGTCCCGATGCTTTTGGATGAGGCGTACGGTGCCCCCGCCCACGGTGCCGAGTCCGATGACGCCGACATGTACGGTGCGAATTGCCTGCTGCATGGCGCGCTCCTTTGTGTCCGTCGCCCGCCGTCGGCGCGCGATCCCCGCTTGTATGCATAGCCTGCATTCTACCCGCAGGTAGCGTCCACGGCCGCTCCGGCGGCGTAACAACTGTGTAACAAGCTCGGGAGGCCCTGCGCGCAGCGTGTCTACGATGGGTTTTTGCATATACGGAGGCGGTCGGCGCATCAACGCGCCCGCGATTGTTTCGCCGATATTTCGCATGCGCGTCATTTCACTTTTGCGCGGTAAAGCGTGTAAGCTAAAGCAACCTCATCGAAAGACGTCGACGGGGCCAAGATCTCGCCGCGCCCTAGGGCCGGCCGCACGTGAAAGGAGAGCCGCATGTCGTGCCTCACCGGTAAGTCATTCAACCCTGTCATGAATCGCAGAAGCGTTATCGCGGGCGTAGCAGGTTTGGGGGCTGTGGGTATTCTAGCCGGCTGCTCCGGCAACGAGTCCGAGGGCGGCTCCACCGCTGCCGCTGACGATAGCTCCGCGTTCAAGATCGGTGCCATCGGCCCGCTGACGGGCTCCGCCGCGTCGTACGGTACTTCCGTGTGCAACGGCGTTGAGCTCGCCTGTAAGGATTTCTCCACCGACGACCTCAAGTTCGTCAGCAAGTCCGAGGACGACGTCGCCGACGGCGAGAAGTCCGTCAACGCCTTCAATAGCCTCGCCGACTGGGGTATGCAGGCACTCGTTGGCCCCACCACCACCGGTGCTTCGCTTGCCGTGGCCGAGGTCGCCAATCAGGACCCGCAGATGTTCATGATCACCCCGTCCGCCTCGAGCCCCGATGTCACTGCCGACAAGACCTGCGTCTTCCAGGCCTGCTTCAACGACCCCAACCAGGGTGTCAACGCCGCCACGAAGCTTGCCGAGATGTTCCCCGACGAGAAGTTCGTCGTGTTCTACAACTCCGGTGACACCTACTCCTCCGGCATCCGCGACGCCTTCGTGGCAAAGGCCGAGGAGCTCAAGCTTAACATCGTGGATGAGGAGACCTTCAAGGACGATTCCGCCACGAGCTTCACCAACCAGCTCACCAAGGCCAAAGACGCCGGCGCCACGATGATCTTCGCCCCCATCTACTACACCCCCGCCTCCGTCCTGCTGGCTAACGCCAACGAGATGGGCTATGACGTGAAGATGATGGGCTGCGACGGCATGGATGGTATCTTGGGCGTCGAGGGCTTTGATACCTCCCTGGCCGAGGGCCTCTACCTCATGACCCCGTTCTCTGCGGACGAGGAGAAGAACGCCGATTTCGTCGCCGCCTACAAGGACGCTTACGACGAGGTGCCCGATCAGTTCGCCGCCGACGCCTACGACGCGGTCCACGCGGTCTCCCTCGCACTCGCCGAGGCCGGTCTGGGTGCCGACGCCGATCCGGCCGACGTCGTCGCCAAGCTGCCCGAGGCAATGACCAAGATCACCGTCGAGGGCCTCACCGGCACCCTCACCTGGAACGACAAGGGTGAGGTCGAGAAGGATCCGATGGTCTACGTGATCAAGGACGGAAAGTACGTAGCGGCCTAAGCGCCGTCCGTCCTGTGCCGCCGCGCGGCGCATCAAGCTACGATGGAGGGGCGGGCCTTTTACCGAGGGTCCGTCTCTTTGCTGTTGCGCCATGTGGCGCGTGAAAGAAGAAAGGGGGAAAGCTATGACGGTCTTTTTGCAGTACCTCGTCAACGGCCTGTCGATGGGAAGCGTCTATGCCATCATCGCCCTGGGCTACACCATGGTGTACGGTATCGCCAAGATGCTCAACTTCGCCCACGGAGACGTCATCATGATCGGCGCCTATATTTCGTTCGTGGTGACCTCGTACATGGGGCTGCCGGCGATCGTGTCGGTCATTGCCGCCGTTGCCGCCTGCACGGCGCTCGGCATTCTCATTGAGGGGCTTGCGTACAAGCCCTTGCGCCAGGCCGGCCCGCTTGCCGTGCTGATCACCGCCATCGGTGTGTCCTATTTCCTGCAGAACGCAGCGCAGCTCATCTGGGGCGCCACGCCCAAGAACTTCACGTCCATCGTGAGCTTCCCGGTGCCGGCGTTCCTCAAGGCTTATAACGTCTCGGCGGTCTCGCTCGTCACGGTGATCGCCTGCCTGCTTATCATGGCGGGCCTCATGTGGTTCACCGGAAAGACCAAGATGGGCAAGGCCATGCGTGCGGTCTCCGAGGACAAGGCGGCCGCCCAACTCATGGGCATCAACGTCAACCGCACCATCTCCATGACCTTCGCCATCGGTTCGGCACTCGCTGCTATCGCCGGTGTCCTGCTGTGCTCGTACTCCCCGGTACTCCAGCCCACCACGGGCTCCATGCCCGGCATCAAGGCCTTCACCGCCGCCGTTTTCGGCGGCATCGGCTCAATCCCCGGTGCGTTCGTGGGTGGCATCCTGCTCGGCATCATCGAGGCCATGGCTCAGGCATACATCTCCACGAGCCTCGCCAACTCCATCGTATTCGGCGTGCTCATCGTGGTGCTGCTCGTCAAGCCCGCCGGACTGTTCGGTAAGTACGTCCCCGAGAAGGTGTAGCGCCATGTTGAAGTTCCTCCAGAACAAGAAGACGCGCAGTGACTTTTTGACGTACGCCCTAGTCATCCTCGCGTTCATTGTCGCGTCCTTCCTCAAGGACGCCGGTATGATCCCGCGCATGATCGCGGGCCAGCTCGTGCCCATCTGCGCCTATATTGTTATGGCCATCTCCCTCAACCTCGTCGTTGGTGTCGCGGGCGACCTGTCGCTCGGCCACGCTGGCTTCATGAGCGTGGGCGCCTACAGCGGCATCGTTGCCGCGATGAGCCTTGCCGAGGCGATTCCCAACGACACGGTCCGCCTCGTCATCGCGCTCGTGGTGGGTGCTGCCTGCGCCGCGCTTGCCGGCTTCCTTATCGGCATCCCGGTTTTGCGCCTGTCCGGCGATTACCTCGCCATTGTGACACTCGCGTTTGGCGAGATCATCAAAGAGATCGTCACCTGTCTGATCGTGGGCGTGGACGAGCGCGGACTCCACGTGCTGTTCAATCTCACGGGCAAGCTCACGGTCGATAACCTCGGCCTTTCCGAGACCGGTGTCGCCATTATCAAGGGTGCGCAGGGAGCTTCGGGCACGGACATGATCTCGACGTTCTTTGCCGGCTTCGTGCTGGTCATGGTCGCACTCGTGATCGTGCTCAACCTCGTGCGCAGCCGTACCGGCCGCGCCATCCTAGCTGTGCGCGACAACCGCATCGCCGCGGAGTCCGTGGGCATTTCCACTACCAAGTACCGCATGATCGCCTTTGTGATCTCCGCCGCCCTCGCTGGTGCCGCGGGTGCGCTGTTCGGCAACAGCTTCTCACAGTTATCCGCCACCAAGTTCGATTTCAACATGTCCATTCTCATTTTGGTCTTCGTCGTCCTGGGTGGCCTGGGCAACATGCGCGGCTCGATCATCGCCGCGACGATCCTCACCATCTTGCCCGAAGCGCTGCGCCAGTTCTCCGACTACCGCATGCTCGTCTACGCCATCGTGCTGATCCTCGTGATGATCGGTACCAACAACGACTCGCTCAAGAACCTGGTGGCGCGCGTTTTCCCCAAGCGCAAGACGTCCGAAGAGGAGGTGTCGGCAGATGCCTAAGTTCGAATTCGAGCGCGGCAAGATGGTGCCGGTCCCCAGCCACTCCATCGTGCCTGAGCGCGACGTCGATTCCGCTCCCGTTCTCGAGGCCTTGCACCTGGGCATCGATTTCGGCGGCCTCAAGGCGGTCGACGACTTCAACCTCACCATTGGCAAGACCGAGATTGCCGGACTCATCGGTCCCAACGGAGCGGGTAAGACCACGGTGTTCAATCTGCTCACTAAGGTGTACGCTCCCACCCGCGGCACCATTCTGCTCAACGGCAACGATACGAGCGGCAAGTCCGTCTACCAGGTCAACCGCATGGGCATCGCCCGCACGTTCCAGAACATCCGCCTGTTCAACACCATGACGGTGGAGGAGAACGTCAAGGTCGGACTGCATAACACCAAGGCCTACTCCACGCTCTCGGGCATCCTGCGCACGCCGGCGTACTGGCGGCGCGAGGCGGAGGCGCACGAGCGCGCCCTCGAGCTGCTGTCAATCTTCGACATGCAGGATCTGGCGAACCATCAGGCGGGCAGCCTGCCGTATGGCGCCCAGCGCCGCCTGGAGATCGTGCGCGCGCTGGCGACCAACCCCAGTCTGCTGCTGCTCGATGAGCCCGCCGCGGGTATGAACCCCTCCGAGACCGCCGAGCTCATGGAGAACATCGTCAAGATCCGCGACACGTTCAACATCGCCATCATGCTCATCGAGCACGATATGAACCTCGTCATGAATATCTGCGAGGGCATCTGCGTGCTCAACTTTGGCAAGGTCATAGCCAAGGGCACGCCCGAGGAGATCCAGAGCAACGAGGCGGTCATCGAGGCGTACCTCGGCAAGCAGAAGGAGGCGTAAAGACGATGGCTGCGGACACTGCCAACAAGGTCCTCGAAGTCGAGGACATCAACGTCTACTACGGCGCGATCCACGCCATCAAGGACGTCTCGTTTGAGGTCCATGAGGGTGAGATCGTCGCGCTCATCGGCGCAAACGGCGCCGGCAAGTCCACGACGCTCAAGACGCTCTCGGGCCTGCTGCGCTCGAGTACGGGCTCGATCGAGTTCATGGGCGAGAACATCATGCATGTCCCCGCAGATAAGCTCGTCGAGCGCGGTCTGGCGCATGTGCCCGAGGGCAGGCGCGTCTTCGCCCAGATGAGTGTCGAGGAGAATCTCGAGATGGGCGCCTACACCCGTCCCAATTCCGAGATCGCCCCCGGGCTCGAGCACGTCTACGAGCATTTCCCGCGCCTCAAGGAGCGTCGTCGTCAGGTTGCCGGAACGCTTTCCGGCGGCGAGCAGCAGATGCTCGCCATGGGGCGCGCGCTTATGAGCTCGCCCAAGCTTCTCATGCTCGATGAGCCCTCCATGGGCCTGGCGCCGATTCTCATCGAGCAGATCTTCCAGATCGTGCAGGAGCTGCACGCGGCGGGCACCACGATTCTGCTCGTCGAGCAGAACGCGCAGATGGCGCTCTCGATCGCCAGCCGCGCCTACGTTATGGAAACGGGCAGGATCACCTTGTCCGGCACGGGTGACGAGCTTCTGCACAACGACGACGTGCGCCGCGCCTATCTCGGCGGCTGATTCGTAGCGGGCGGCGGGATCTGAGTTGCCGCCGCCCTTGGGCGGTTGCGGCATATGGAGGCTGCAGTGTGCGAGCAGATACGGCATATGAGTGCTTGCCTTGCCCGGACCATCGCAGGACACGAGCGACTGCGGCGCCCGGGTTGCCGTAGGATATGAACGATTGCAGGATATGAACGAATCATTCATATCCTGCAGAAAGTCTTACCGTTCTGACCAGCTAATTTGTTGAGTCACCACAAAGCTCCCGTTCATATCCTCAGTGAATGACAGGCAAATCGTTCATATCCTCGAGGCGCGGAAATCGTTCATATCCTCGCAACAAGAAAATCGTTTACAACTTCCAAACGCTCGCATCCGCAACCATTGCGACTCGATACAATGACGGCGGCATCTTCAATGAATGAGGTTGCATGCAGCCGCACGTATGAACGAAGTCGCTTGTGCCCGCAAGCATGAACGGGGCACCCGTGCCCGCAAGTATGAACGAGTCTGCTTACATCCTCAGACATCAACGGGGCGCCCGCACTCGCAAACATGAACGGGGTCCGCGCTCTCAAACATGAACGAGGCCGCATGCGAACGCAAGCATGAACGAGGTCGCCCGCGCGCTAAGATGGGTGAGCGTGTCTACGCCAGCGAGCATGCGTGAACGCGCTTGCACCCACAGGCGTGCGCGAGGGCACGGGCACCCACCAACGCATGGATGCTTGATGTGCACGCGCGCTCCGTTTTGCAGCGCGCGCTTGATGAGAAAAGGGAGTATGTATGCTGTACGAGTTTTGCGCCGAGAACCTCACCAACGTGGAGGCTGCCCTCAAGGCCGGGGCGCGTCGCATCGAGCTGTGTGACAACCTCGCGGTGGGCGGCACCACGCCGTCGGCAGGCGTGATCGAGCAGGCGGTCGCCCTCATCCACAAGCACGAAGGCGCAACGGTGCGTGCGATCATCCGTCCACGTGGGGGAGATTTCGTCTACAGCAAGGTGGAGTTCAAGGCCATGGAGACCGATATCCGCTATGCGGGGGCCAACGGCGTCGACGGCGTGGTGATCGGCTGCCTCAAGCGCAACGGCTCGGGTGACGGCTTCGAGCTCGACCGCGAGGGGACGGAGCGCCTCGTCAAGATTGTCCAAAGTGTGGGCGAGATGCGCGGGAGGGAGTTCGGCATCACGTTCCACATGGCCTTCGACGCACTGGACCCCCAGGCTCAGCTTGACACCATCGATGTCCTTGCGGAGCTCGGCGTCGATCGCATCCTCACGCACGGCGGCGCGGCGGGAACGCCCATTGAGGACAACCTCGACCGGCTCAAGGCCTGCATCGATCGAGCCGGCAGTCGCTTGGTCATCTTGCCTGGGGGCGGTATTACGTACGAGAACGCGTCCGCCGTAGCGAGCGCCCTTGGAGTGGCTGAGCTGCACGGAACCAAGATCGTGCGGCTGTAGAGACCCTTCGGCATCGTTGAGTATGAGCACAGGGAGCTGCACGTCACTAAGATCGTCGCCTGTAGAGGCGCCTTGTGGTCGGGCGTCCTTGGGCGCCCTCACCGCCTCTCGAAAACTCAGCGCTTCCCGTGGCGCTCCATCGCCGCTCGCCCGCGTTCCACGAGTTTGGCTTCCGCGGCGCGCTCCCGTTCGGTGAGTCGGCTCATCACGCGGCCAAAGGTCGCCGCAAGCAGCTGCTGAAAGATGGTTCCGCACATCACGGGAAACACGACCTCGCCGGGAAAATACTGCGCCGCAATGACGGCGCCCGACGAGATGTTGCGCAGCCCGCAGTCGAATCCCATGGTCACCAGTGTCGAAAACGGCTGGTGCAAGAGGCGCGCGGCGATCATGCCCCACAAAAACCCCGAGCTCGCAAACACAAGGATGAACAGCGCGACGCCGGCTCGTTCCCACGTCATGTTCAGGATGTACTCGCTCATCTGCGTCGAGTTGGCTGTGATGATGACGAGCAACAGCATCTTGCACAGCGGATCGATGCTGGGCGAGAGGACGTCGTGGCCCCAGCCGCGCGTGAGGTCGTTCACCGCCATGCCGGCCAGGGCGGGCAGGGCGATCATAAAGACCATGTTGATCATCATGCCCAGGGCGTCCATGTGAATGGTGGCGCCCATGAGCAGCTTGAGCGTGAGCGGAATCGAGAACGGCGCGAGCACGGTCGAGACGAGGATGGCGCTCAGGCCCAGGGCGGTATTGCCGGAGAACATGCCGACCCACATAAAGCTCACGATGCCGATGGGCACGCTGTATTCCAGCAGGATGCCCGTGATGATATTCACGTTGCCGGCAAACAGCAGGGACGCGAGCGCAAAGGCAAGGACGGGCATTGCCACCAGCGTGATCGCCAGAATGACGATGAGCGGCAGGGGGTGCCGAACGGTCTCGGCGAGCTGGCGAAACGTGTTGTTGAGCGACCCCTGAAACGTCATGAAGGCGAACAGCGATGGGACGATTGGCTCGAAGGTGCCGAACACGCGCGGAAAGAGAACGCCCACCGCCACGCAGAACAGGACGATGAGGGGCATGTGCGCCCCAATCGCCTTGCCCATCCGCCGCCAAGCCTCCATGTGGTCCTCCTTGCATGCCTGCATGGCCAAAATCGCGTTCCAGCATAGTCCGCGCGGGTTACGGTCTTGTTTCGCGCATGTGGGCTCTCGCGTGTTTCTCACGCAGGCTGCCGGCTTGCGCGCTGCCGCTCCCTGTGCAGGGCGAGCTACCAGAGGCGTGTCGACCGCGCCGAGTGAGCGCTTTTCCAACGTTTGAGGCGGCCAAACGTTGGAAAAGCGCTCACTCGGCAAAACCCCAAGGACCGTGAGCTGCCCACGCCGTCTGTCGGGGCGGCGCGGTTTTGTCCGCCCACGCGTGTATACTGAACTCGTTCAACACGCATGCCCGCCGCAGTGGGCAATCATTTAGGATTTGATCTTTATGCCGAGCAGATCTCGCTTTGGCCGTGCGGCAACCACGGCCCCTTCGGTTTTTCGCCTTCCTTTAACACTGGTGAAGGGGGGCCGCCATGGCATCGCTTAAGACGACGCACCGGTGGTGCCTGGCAAAAAACGACTCGTCGCTTGAGGACGAGCTCGCCGCGGGCCTGGACGTGGCTCCGCTCGTCGCGCGGATCATGGTCGCCCACGGCATCAAGTCGGTGGATGAGGGAAAGCTCTTCCTCACACCCTCGCTTGAGCGCGATTGGGCCGACCCGCTCCTCATTCCGGGGATGGCCGAGGTCGCGGATCGCGTGGAGCGCGCGGTGCGCACCGGCGAGCCCATCGCGGTGTTCGGTGACTTCGACGTCGATGGCATCACCTCGACGTGCCTGCTCACGGAGGCCCTACGCACCCTCGGCGCGCGCGTACGCCCCTTTATCCCGCATCGATTCGATGAGGGCTACGGGCTGACCTGCCAGGCGCTCGACCGCGTGATCGAGGCATGCTCACCCTCGCTGGTCATCACGGTGGACAACGGCATAGCCGCCCGCGACGAGGTTGGCTACCTCATCGATCGGGGCATCGATATCGTGGTGACCGATCATCATGAGCCCGCGGACCTCGTTCCCGTGGGCATCCCCGTCACCGATCCCAAGATGGCCGCGCACGGCCCCAGTCGCGAGCTGGCGGGTGTGGGCGTTGCCCTCAAGCTCGTGCAGGTGCTGGGGGAGCGTTTGGGCAACCCCAACTTGTGGCGGGCTTTCACCGAGGTGGCGGCGCTGGGAACGGTGAGCGACATGATGACGCTCACCCCCGAAAACCGCGCTCTCGTGGCGGACGGCATCGCGCATATGCGCACCACCACGCGGCCGGGCTATGTGGCCCTCGCCGCCGTCACCCGCACGGACCTTGCGACCATAACCGCCGACGCGCTCTCGTTCTCCCTCATCCCGCGCCTCAACGCCGCGGGCCGCATGGCCGACCCCGCGCTCGCGCTCAACCTGCTGATGGCCCGTGACGCCCAGGAGGCGGCGCGCCTCGCGGCCTCCCTCGAGGAGATCAACCAGGAGCGCCGCTCCATCGAGGCGGAGCTGACCGAGCAGGCGGAGGCGATTGCCGAGCGGACCTACGACGGCGGCCGCGTGATCGTCGTGGGCGGCGAGGGCTGGCACGAGGGGGTCAAGGGTATCGTCGCCAGTCGCCTGGTCAATCGCTACCACGTTCCCACGCTCCTGTTCTCCATCGAGGACGGCGTCGCGCGCGGATCGGGTCGCTCGGTGGGCGCCGTGAACCTCTTCGAGGCGGTCGAGAAGTGCTCGGACCTGCTCATCCGCTTTGGCGGTCATGCCGGGGCGGTGGGCGTGACCTGCGCGGCCGAGAACCTCGATGCGCTGCGCGAGCGTTTGGGTGCCGTCCTCGCGGAGCTCCCGGCGGAGGACTTCGAGGACCGCGGCGAGGTAGCCGCCACCGTGCGTCTCTCCGAGCTCGACATCGACACCATCCGCCAGATCGGCATGCTCGAGCCGTTTGGTCAGGGCAACAAGGTGCCGTTGCTCGCCGCCTGCGGCGTCACGATGTGCGATCGCGCCGTTGTGGGCAAGACGGGCGACCACATGCGCTTTGTGGCAACCGATGGGGCGTCGAGCGTGCCCGCCATCATGTTCCGTGTGCCCGAGGTGGAAGAGCTGGTCAATTGCGACACCGTAGTCGACCTGGTCTTCGAGGCGGTCGCCGAGTGCTGGCAGGGACGGGTCAAGCCCAAGCTCATGATCAAGGACATTCTGCGTCGTTGCGATGACGACGCTCGTTGCTCCGCGGTGGGCGTGGCTTCCGCGGACCAGGGTGTCTCCGTGGTCCAGGCGCTTGCGGACATCCTGCCCGCCGATTCCACCACGTGCGCCACCTCTTCCTCATCACGCGGTCGCGACCTGCCCGTTCCGGCCGATGCCGAGCGCCGCGCCGCCTTGGCGCAGCTCCCCTACGACCAGCTCACGCGCTCGCTCGTGCATGCCCTCATTGGGTCCGCGACTCCCCATCGGGCGCAAGTCGAGGCCCTCGATGCGCTCAAGTGCGGCCGCAACACGCTCGCCGTCATGGGCACGGGGCGCGGCAAGTCCCTCATTTTCCACGTCCACGCGGTCCGTGAGGCGATCCTCAACGGTCGGGCGAGCGTGTTCGTCTACCCGCTGCGTGCGCTCGTCGCCGATCAGTCGTTTCATCTGGCGGCGTCGCTCGCCAAGCTCGGCACCCGGGTGGGCGTGCTGACCGGCGAGACGCCCTCGGACGTGCGCGACCGCCTATTCGCCCAGCTCGCCGCCGGCAAGCTCGATATCGTACTCACCACCCCCGAGTTCCTCTCCATCCACCGCGAGCGCTTCGCCGCGTCCCGGCGCATCGGGTTCGTTGTGGTGGACGAGGCGCACCATATGGCGGGCGCCAAGGGCGGGGACCGGGCCGCGTATCTCGAAATGCCCGCGATTCTCGACCTCTTGGGCTCGCCGCGCGTGCTGGCGGCCACCGCCACGGCGTCGACGGACGTCGCGGATGAGATTTGCCGCCTGGCGCGCATCGACAAGGTCGTGGTGGACGCCGCCGTGCGCGACAACCTTGGGCTTGATGACGAGCGCGACCTCGCCAACCGCGAAAACCGCCTGGTGTCGATCGTGGCGAACGGGGAGAAGTGCGTCGTGTACGTCAACTCCCGCGATCAGTCCGTCGCGCTGTGCCGCACCCTGCGCCGCCGCGTGCCCGAGCTGGGCGCGCGCATCGCGTTCTACAACGCCGGCCTCTCCCGTGCCGACCGCACCGCCGTCGAGGCGGCGTTCCGGTCGGGCGAGCTGACCTGCATCGTGTCGACGTCTGCCTTCGGAGAGGGCGTGAACCTGCCGGACATCCGCCATGTGGTGCTCTATCACATGCCGTTCGGGTTCATCGAGTTCAACCAGATGAGCGGCCGCGCGGGCCGCGATGGCGCGCCGGCGCGCATCCACCTGCTGTACTCGCGCCGCGATGCCCGCATCAACGAGCGGCTGCTCGACGCCGCTGCGCCCGAGCGCAGCGTACTCGTCACGCTGTACCGTGCGCTGCAGACCATGTGGCGCCGCGGTCGCAGTGAAACGGGGGACGATGCGTTTTGCGCGAGCGATCTGGACATCGCGCAGATGTGCCTGGCCATCGACGCGCGGACGCCGGTCGACGAGCGCGCCGTCCCCAGCGGCCTGGCGATTTTTGAGGAGCTGGGGTTTGCGCGCGTGTGGGCCGACGGGCAGACGCGGCGCATCGCCATGATTGAGCACCCCGGGCACGTGGACCTGGACCGCTCGATCCGCTATCTCGAGGGCATCCACGCTCGCATGGAATTCTCCGCATTTAGGGATTGGGCCCTCTCCGCCCCCGCCCGTGATATGCTGGCACGCATCAACCGTCCCATTACCCCGCAGATGAGCGAGGGAGGTACCATCGATGGATAAGGCAAGCGCCGAGTCGAAGCGTCCCAAGGCCATGGAGTGGAAGCAGGGTTCCGAGCCCTTGCGCCCGAGCGCCGAAATGGTGCACTACGCTCATGCCGACGACCTTCCCACCGAGTTCATGGCAGACAATTTCGACAAGCTCGCGAACCTGGTGGGCAGGTACATGGGCAAGGAGGATTGCGATCTGGTCGAGCGGGCGTACTGCTTTGCCGCCGAGAAGCACTGTGCCCAGAAGCGCCGCAGCGGCGAGGCGTACATCAATCATCCCGTCGAGGTCGCGATAATCCTGGCGGAACTCAAGATGGATTGCGACGTGGTGTGCGCCGCACTGCTGCACGACACCGTCGAGGACACGACGACGTCTTTGGATGATGTGACCACGTATTTTGGCGAGACGGTCGCGGAGCTCGTCGATGGCGTGACCAAGCTCACCAACATCGACGTGGACACCATGGATGAGAAGCAGGCGCTCAACTTGCGCAAGATGTTCCTCGCCATGAGCCGCGACATCCGCGTGGTGATCGTCAAACTGGCCGACCGCCTGCACAACATGCGCACCCTGGCGGCGCTTCGCGAGGACCGCCGCCTGTTCAAGGCGCGCGAGACCATGGACGTGTATGCTCCGCTCGCCGACCGCTTGGGCATGAGCTCCATTAAATGGGAGCTCGAGGACCTTTCCTTCTTTTACCTCGAGCCCGAGGCCTACCAGCGCATCGCGCGCATGGTGAGCGAGAGCCGCGAGGTGCGCGAGCGCTTCCTGGCCGAGACCATCAAGGCGCTCGATGACGAGTTGCGCCGCGTCGGCCTCGTGGGCTACCAAATCGCCGGGCGCTCGAAGCATTACTGGTCCATCTACCAGAAGATGAAGCGCAAGGGCAAGGAGTTCTCCGAGATCTACGACCTGGTGGCATTGCGCGTCATCACCAATTCCATCGCCGACTGCTACTCCGCGCTCGGTGCCGCGCATTCGCTGTGGACACCCATGCCGGGGCGCTTCAAAGACTACATCAACATGCCCAAGGCCAATAACTACCAGAGCCTCCACACGACGGTCATCGGTCCCACGGCGCGCCCGCTCGAGATCCAGATCCGCACGTACGAGATGCACGAGCAGGCCGAGTACGGCATCGCCGCGCACTGGCTCTACAAGCGCTCGGGCGGGTCGAACGCGGTCAAGGGCACGAGCGCCCAGCGCCTCGACGATCAGATCAACGCCCTCAAACGCAGTCTGGACTGGGCGGCGAATGACGAGATCGAGGATCCCAAGGAGTTTTTGCACTCGCTCAAGGTCGATCTGTACGACCAGGAGATTTTCGTCTTCACTCCCAAGGGCGAGGTCATGAACCTGCGCTCCGGCTCCACGCCGCTCGATTTCGCATACTCGGTGCATACCGAGGTGGGCAACCATTGCGTGGGCGCCATCGTCAACGGCGCCGTGGCCCCGCTCACCCATACGCTCGCGATGGGCGACCGTGTGGAGATCCTCACGAACAAGAACGCCAAGCCCTCGCGCGACTGGCTGAACATCGTCAAGACGCCGAGCGCCAAGTCCAAGATTCGCCGGTATTTCGCGGCGGCGACCAAGGACGAGGACGCTGCGGCCGGGCGAGAGATGCTCGCCCGCGACTTGCGCAAGCGCGGGTATGGCATCTCCACGCCGCGCTCCACGCGTGCGCTCAACACCGTGGCTGCGGACCTCAACTACAAGAGTCTGGAGCACCTGTTCGCCGCCGTGGGCGCGGGCAAGGTGCAGCCGCGCGCGGTGGGCAACAAGGTCCAGGCCATCCTGGATCCCAAGCCGCAGAACCCCGTCGAGGCCAAGGCCGAGGCGATCGCCAACGTTGTGCATCAGCCGCCGCGCACGGGCGGCGCCAACCAGTCCAAGCGCTCGCGCGGCAGTTCCGGTGTGCTCGTCGAGGGGGCGGACGGCGGCGGTATGCTCGTGCGCCTGGCCCATTGTTGCAACCCCGTCACGGGCGACGACATCGTGGGCTTCATCACGCGCGGCCGCGGCGTCTCGGTCCACCGGGCCACGTGCCCCAACGTCAAGGGCCTCATGGAGCACCCCGAGCGCATGATCGGCGTGAGCTGGGACACCGGCGCCGACGCCCTGTTCCAGGTCGAGGTGGTGGTCGAGTGCATCGACCGCATGGGCCTGCTCAAGGACGTAACCATCGCCATCGGAGACGCGGGCGGCAACATCCTCTCGGCGGCGACCTCCACCAATCGCGAGGGCATCGCGACCCTGCGCTTCCTCATCGAGATCTCCGATGCGAGCCGCCTCGACCCGCTGCTCGCTGCCATCGGCGACGTCGAGAGCGTCTACGATGCGCGCCGCCTCATGCCCGGCGAGGGCAATAAGACCATGAAGCGCAGGTCGCGCTAACCCGGGCGGTTCGGGCATCAATGGCGGGTCCGTTAAGCGGGTGCTCAGAGTGTCGCATAACTGGAAAAACTTCGCGTTTTGGTTAAGTTTTTCCAGTTATGCGACCAAACTGCGGAAGTATTCCCGGATCGAGCGTCCTTTTCGGGTAAACCAAGCGTCGCAGTGGCTCTTGGACCAACGGAGTGTCGCAGTGGCTCTCAAGCCGGCCAGGCGCCGCCCTTCTCAGGCAATAAAGCATCCGTTGCCCTTATGATCCGTTGCCCTTATGGGGTCAACCAAATGTGAATGAGGATTGATATGGAAACGTTTCTGAATATGAAAAAGAACGGCTCGCTCGCCATTCATTGCGTGGTGAACGGCCCCATTCAAACGAACACGTACTTCGCCGTGAGCGGTGACGATGCGGTCATCATCGACCCGGCATGGGAGGGGGAGAGGCTTGCCGAGGTGTTCGCGGAGCGTTGCCCCGGCGCTCGCGTCGTCGCGATCATCTGCACGCATGGGCATGCCGACCATATCGGCGGCGTCGCCGGCCTGCGTCGCGCCCTCGGTGGCGACGTGCCTTTCATGATCTCCGAGGTCGATGCGGGCATCATGGCGGGCGCGATCGCCAGCATGCGCGATATGTGGGGCTTCGATCATGAGATGCCGCCTACTCCCGACCGCCTGCTCAGGGAGGGCGACACGGTCGCGTTCGGAGACGTCGAACTGCAGGTCATGGCCACGCCCGGTCACACCCCCGGCGGTATCGTCCTGTTTTGTGCGGCAAGCACGGGCAACGTGGCGTTTGTGGGCGACACGCTCTTCCCCGGCGCTTATGGCCGGACCGACCTTGAGGGCGGTAGTGAAAAACAGGTCATCGATTCGCTGGGCAAGATGGGCGCGTTCCTTCCCGGGGACACTCTGTGCCTCATCGGCCACAACGACACGACGACCATCGCCGACGAGCTGCAAAACAACCTTTTCATGCGTCGCGGCCTACGTCATTACCGATAACCGCGGCAGCTGTCTGTCGTTGCTGGTCGGTTCATTGCGCGGGCGAGTTCCAGCCGTCGTCTGCCGTTCGCGTGGTAAAATACAGACGTTTACCGTTCAGAGTATGGACAATGGGAGGTCCAATATGCTCGTCAATGCAGCTCAAATGCTCAAGGATGCCGAGGCCGGTCACTACGCCCTGGGCGCCTTCAACACCAACAACCTGGAGTGGACGCTCGCCGTCCTCCAGGCCGCCGAGGAGGCCAAGTCCCCGCTGATCCTTCAGTGCACCGCCGGTGCCGCTAAGTGGATGGGCGGCTTCAATGTCTGCGCCGATATGGTCAAGGCTGCCGTCGAGGCCACCGGTGTGACCGTCCCCGTGGCGCTGCACCTCGATCATGGTTCCTACGAGGACTGCTTCAAGTGCATCGAGGCCGGCTTTACGTCCATCATGTATGACGGCTCTCACGAGGAGACCTTCCAGCTTAACCTTGACCGCACCAAGGAGCTCGTTGAGCTTGCCCACTCCAAGGGCATGTCCATCGAGGCCGAGGTCGGCGGCATTGGCGGCACCGAGGACGGCGTGACCTCCAACGGCGAGCTCGCTGACCCCGCTGAGTGCAAGCAGATTGCTGACCTGGGCGTCGACTTCCTCGCCTGCGGTATCGGCAACATCCACGGCGTGTATCCCGCCGACTGGGCTGGCCTTTCCTTCGAGCGTCTGGGCGAGATCAAGGCTCAGACCGGCGACCTGCCCCTTGTTCTGCACGGTGGCACCGGCATCCCCGAGGATCAGATCAAGAAGGCCATCTCCCTGGGTATCTCCAAGATCAACGTCAACACCGACCTGCAGCTCGTCTTCGCCAAGGGCGTTCGCGAGTACATCGAGGCTGGCAAGGATCAGCAGGGCAAGGGCTTTGACCCCCGCAAGCTCCTCAAGCCTGGTCGCGACAACATCGTTGCCCGCACCAAGGAGCTCATGGAGGAGTTCGGCTCCGTCAACAAGGCGTAACGCTTTAGACCGCTGACTCATCGGGGTACCCGAATTCTCCGCGCATGCATCTCCGAGAATCGCGCGTAACGATTCCTTGGCCGTATGCTTGCCTGGGGGATTTCGGGTGCCCTGTTCATTACCACGGGCTTGCACGCACGTCTCGTCGGGAATCTCACAACGAGATGAGAGCCGATGTGGTACCATAGCCCAGCGCGACTTTTTATGCCCGAGTGGCGGAACGGCAGACGCAGGGGACTCAAAATCCTCCGGTAGCGATACCGTGTGAGTTCGAATCTCACCTCGGGCACCATGCGAACGAACGGGGCTCCAGCAATGGGGCCCTTACTTATGAGTGCCGAACTCACGCGAGTGCGAGAGCGTCGCGCAAGCGCGAGCGTTTGCAGCGAGCTCGCGAAGGCGGAGCCTAAGCGGTTGCGGATGCCGCGGGCAGACGCTTCGAATCTCACCTCGGGCACCATGTGAACGAACGGGGTTCCAGCAATGGGGCTCTTTTATCGTGATGAAAGCATGGATGTTGCATCACTTGTGCTATCATTCACGAGTCGCTGGTTTTCCAGCAAGGAAAGCAGGACCTGAGGGTCCTCACCTTTCGGCGCCATTGGGTAGCTGTCTGGTCGCACAACCGAACGCTTGCACTCACGCTACTATGTGCGTGAAATCGAGCAAAAGCTGTCGACCCGGATGCCACATGGTTCCGGGTTTATTTGTATGAGTGCAAGAAGGAGGTATCGACATAGCTAAGTCTGATGACACCCGCATCAACGATGAGATTCGCGCTCCGCGCGTTCGTCTTATCGGCGTCGATGGATCGCAGCTCGGTCTGTTCGACACACGTGATGCGCAGCGCATCGCCGATGACCAGAACCTTGACTTGGTGGAGATCGCTCCCAACGCGGATCCGCCGGTTTGCAAGGTCATGGATTACGGCAAGTTCAAGTACCAGCAGGCCATGAAGGCCAAGCAGGCTCGTAAGAACCAGTCCAAGATCGAAGTCAAGGAAATGAAGTTCCGACCCAAGATCGATGTGGGCGATTACGAGACCAAGAAGGGTCACGTCCTGCGCTTCCTCAAGAAGGGCGCGCGCGTCAAGATCACCATCATGTTCCGAGGCCGCGAGATGGCTCATCCGGAGCAGGGTCTGAACGTGCTCGAGCGTCTTGCCGAGGATCTCAAACCGTTCGCTACGGTCGAGTCCCAGCCCAAGCTGGAAGGCCGTAACATGCTCATGCTGCTCGCCCCCATCAAGGGCGCCTTCGATAACGAGGGCGACGTCGAGCCGAGTGATAAGTAGTTAACCGCCAGGTATTAGAAGGAGATTTCCATGCCTAAGATGAAGACCCACAGCGGCAGCAAGAAGCGTTTCCGCCGCAGCGGCACGGGCAAGATCATGCGTGCCAAGGCTTACAAGAGCCACATCCTGACCAAGAAGTCCACCAAGCGCAAGCGCGGCTTCCGTCAGGAGACCGAGCTGGCCGCCGCCGACGCCAAGGTCATCAACGCCCGTCTCGCCGGTCGTTAATCCATCCTTCCCGCTGTTATTTCCTTTAGGAGTTGATTAAATATGGCACGTGTCAAGCGCGCTGTGAACGCCAAGAAGAAGCGTCGTACCGTCCTTAACCGCGCGAAGGGTTATTACGGTCAGGCATCCCGTTCCTATAAGTACGCCAAGGAGCAGGTGCAGCACTCCCTCCAGTACCAGTACCGCGACCGTCGCAACAAGAAGCGCGAGATCCGCTCCCTGTGGATCACCCGCATCAACGCGGCCGCCCGCATGAACGACATCTCCTACTCCCAGTTCATGCACGGCCTGAAGCTTGCCGGCATCGAGCTCGACCGTAAGGTCCTCGCTCAGATGGCTTACGAGGACATCGAGTCCTTCAACGAGCTCGCCACCATCGCCAAGAAGGCTCTCGAGGCCTAATTGCACATTTTCGCGGGATGCCCTTTGGGGCATCCCGTTTTTGTAAGGCTTTAGCCTGTGCGGCGCGCAGCGCCGCATCTAAACCCACCCGCT
>SAMEA3387510__coassemble_1356_pt1 | contig 96698 bp, 72 predicted proteins | sample SAMEA3387510__metabat2_high_PE_010 | metagenome-assembled genome bin SAMEA3387510 (sample SAMEA3387510) | Felis catus | biome: Faeces | place: United Kingdom | collected 2012 | reverse complement strand
ATCCTTCACACGGATGGGGTCACAAGTTCGAATCTTGTATCGCCCACCATCAAACACGAGGTCAACGGCTTAGGTCGTTGACCTTTTTTCTTACATGAGCAAAACCGTGAGCAAAACGTGAGCAAAACATCGTGCAAACCTCGCCCAAGCGCACATCTTCACGCTTTCATCGCCTGCATAGAACGCTCCAACTCGTGCTCTTTCCGTGAGGCGGTAAGCCGTTTGGCTTATTCGGCTCGGCGCGCTTGTCGGCCTATTCGGTGTGCCGTCCGGTTGTCCGAGTGGGCCGCGCGGTTTGATTTGTATGCCGTTCGGTCTGGTTCGAACGCTGAACGGCTCAGCGGGTAGGCAAAACGGCTTGCCTGCCGGGTCGGGATTGCCATGCCCGCCACTGCTCGCGCCGCGCGCCCGCGTCTGCGCCCAAATCGTCGCCATTCGCCATAACGCGCTAAATCTTTCAACATATCAGAGCTAATCGGCGGTATAAATACCACCCCCGTTCGAAAAACCGGCGCTGGTGTGAAAATATCTCCCGGCGTTGGTGCCCTAGGGTGCCTGCCCGTTGTTTGAGGTGGGGGGATGGGTTGGCGCGGCGTACCCCGCTATCTGCGCTGTTGTGCTGCGTATACGCGTGTTGTGTTTGCTCTTTGGCAATCGGCGCTGCCGCTTTGTGTCCGGTCTGTGCGCTACCGATTCTCCGCCATCGTTTGCGCCGTTCCATGCCCCTGCGTTTAGCGTCTCGGGCATCGCTTGCAAGCCTTGGGCGCGTGAGCGGTGTATCGAGCAGCCGCATAGCCATAAGGCACCGCCACATCCTTTCGCGCTCTCTAGATCATGCGCGGTTCGGTGTGGCGGTGCCCTCGGGTGCGCCCCCTTCTACGCACAGTCCTTACAATTAGTTCTTATACAGCCGCCTTGTTTCGTGGTGCCTCGCGCTGCCGTTCTCACTTCGCGCTATGCCCGCGCTCAAAGCTGTTGGGCAAGTCGGGCGTTGCAAGTGAATTGCAAGCGCTATTCGTCGTCCTCGCCCATGATGGAACCCATAGCGCTTGCGAACGCCTCAGCCGCCGCCATGTCGCGCCCCGCTATCATGTGCCCGTAAATGCGCGCCGTGGTTGACGGGTCGGCATGCCCCAACCGCTCCGACAGCGTAATGAGGTCTACGCCGTGGGCTAGGCACCATGAGGCGTGCGTATGCCTGAGCGTGTGAAAGTGTGCCTTTGGGTCAAGCCTGAGCCGCCTTGCTAGTTCGCTGAACGCGCCGGAAAGTGCGCTTGGTGCCATGTAATTGCCCGTCGTGGAGACTATGGGCGCATCGGCGCGGCACCACGTGTATTCGCCATCCTGCCACGCCAGAAACCTATAGACCGTGTCGAACATGGACGGCACAAGGGAAACGTTGCGGCTCTTGCCCGATTTGGTGTGTCCTTGCCTGCGCGGCTGCTCCCCGCTCGCCTCGATAACCGAGCCGCACACGTGCAGGTATCCCATGGCGCGGCTAACGTCCCGCCTGCGCATGGCGCACACCTCGCTAACGCGCATGCCCGAGTTGAGAGCAAGCCATATGCCGAAAGCCGCCGTGCGCTCGCGCTCTGAAATGTCCGCGCGATCTGCTACGCGTGAGGCATCGCCGGATAGCGCCGCGTCGAGGTAATCGCCGAGCGTCCGCAAGTCCCACTCTTCTAGCGCCTGCGCCTCATAGCGCTTTATCTTGGGTTTCTCGATACCTGCCAGCGGGTTTGCCGAGCATATGCCGGTGCCCACGAAATACTTATAGGCACCGTTCAGGAACTGATAGGCACCGTTCACCGTGTTGGCGGAAAGCTCGCCGCCCGTCATGGAGCCATGGTTTCTGAGGTTGGTAAAGAACCGCGCGAAATCGAGCGGCGTTAGCTCGTCGGCGCGCATGCCGCCCAGAAGGCGTGTGCAGTAGTTCCCTAGAATCTGCCGGTAAGCCTTGAGGCTGTTGGCGCTCGCGTCTCGCGCCGCCTTTGCCTCTATGTACTCGCCGAGCAAATCGGTAAGCAGCATGCTTTTTACGCCTGTGCGCGTGAAAGCCCCAGCCCATTCCGTCGCAAGCCTCAAAGCGTCCTGTTCCGTCTCCGCCTCGGGAAAGCTCTTGTAGCGCTGAACCGGCTTGCCGTCGCTGCCGCGCCCGAAATACAGGCGAGTGTACCAAACGCCCTTGCTGTTCCTATGCACCCTGATAGCCCCTGCCATGGGGCATCACCTCTCATCATGTGGCGGCGCTATGGTGTAGGATGGTTTGCGGGCACGGCGCGAACCGCCCTGCCCATCGCCCATAGACCCATGCCAGCGCCGCCCTGCTTGCCATGGGTCTTTTTCTTAGATCGCAGCGCTCTGCCGCCCGTCCCCATAGAAACCGTTTTCCTCTGCCCATGCGTCAAGCCGTCTGCCGAACGCATCGGCAACTATGGCCTTGAGCGCGTCCGCCCATGGCTTGCCGTCCTCGGGAATGAGGCGGGCAACGTCCCCCATCTCATCGGCATCGAGCGCCGCCATATAGAGCGGCTCTTCTGTGTCTGGGTCGCAACCATCGTCCCGCCATTCCAAGCGCTCAAGCGGGTCTTCTAGGTCGAAATCTCCCGCGCTCAGAACCGCTAGACACCGGCGAACCTTGGGCGTGTCGGTCGCAATGTCCTTAACAACGATGGGTGCCCGCGCCCCCGTGAGCATGAGCAGCGCGTTTAGCACGATCTCAAAATCTCTATCCATGTTCCCTGTTCCCCTTCTCAATGCCGCTCTTTTTCCTGAGTGCGTATGCTCCCGAGCCTTTCACAGCCTCGATAAGCTCCAAGCCCTCGGGTAGCTCAATCGACCTGAAACCGCAATCAGGGCACCTCACCATGGGTTCTCCCCGCCCGTCTGCGTACATCGGTAACGGTGTGCCGCACTTGGGACACGGCGCAAGCGTCTTGTTCAGCGAAAGAGGCATGCCGAGCGCGTAAAGCTCCGCTTGTGGTGGTTCGCGCACGGCGTTAGTCCCTTGCTCGTGGGCACTAGGCATATCGGCTATAGCCTTATGGGCTATAGCCGATAGCCTATAGTTAGTAGAAGGTGGAACCGCGCCGCCACCTAGGCTCGCGCCTGCGTTCGTGCCTAGGTGCGTGCCTGCCGCGCTCGAAACCGCAGGCACGGTGCCATTTGCGCCCGTCAAATATGCTTGAGGTTTCGCGCCCGCATTTGGCGCACTTTCGGGTATGGTTTCGTCCCAAACCTTGGGCAAGTTCGCGCCGCTTTTGCTCAAAGCCTGCGCGCGGGCGTTCAAAACGCGCTGCTTTATGCCCGCAAATACCAACTGCTGCTGTCTGTTGAAATGCGTAGGCTCAACGCCCGTGAAATAGTAATCGAGCATGCCCGCGTAAAACTGCCCGCGCTGCGCCTCGGGCAGCGCCAAGCCCGCCGCGTAATCGCCATACTGAACTTTGCTATACGAAAGCGGCTTGCTGTTGCCCTCAAAGCGCCCTCTCTCGGCATCGAGTAGCCCTATAGCGCGCTCAACGGTCGCGCGGTGCTCCGCCCTCGCCTCTTTGCCGCCGTTCATGGCTTACGCCAACTCAAGACCGGCGAACTCAAGCAGGGCATCACGGTTCACGCGCCACAGGCTTTGCACGCGAACCGCCCTGAGCTTGCCCGTCTCACACATGCTCTGAACCGTGCGCGGCGTAACGTTCAGGATGGTTGCCGCCTGCGTCGTGGTGAGCAGCATAGGTAAGTCGTTGAGGTTCGTAACCTCGCGGCTCGCAACGTCCGGACTCCCTTTGCACATGGCGTTTCCTTTCTCTCGCCGTATTCGTCACAAGCCGAGAATATAGGAACGCTCGCGGTGCGTTTATCGAGGTAGACGGGCTGTTTGTCACGTGTTTTGACGTGTCGTGTAAGCCGAACGGTTTACGAGATGGGCACTTTGGCGGCGCGCGTAAACCGTTCGGTTGATGGGCGGGTGCAAATCGCCTTACGAAACCTCGCTCAAAGTTTTTCTCAGGTTCACAGACACGGCACAAGTAGCCTAGTCCTGCTCGCCCTCGCGCTCCGCGTGTTGCGCCGCGAGCATGTCGAGCGCCACGCGAATAAGGGCTGCGCGCCTCTCTTCGTTTAGGTGCTGACAAACAATCATCAGCGTGGCATCGCATGCGCCCAGCTCCTTTAGTGCCTTGCGCTCTTCATCGCGCCTGCCGGTCACGGTATCCGCAATACGCTGCATCTCGCCCACCGCTTCGCTTGCCCAGAAGCGCCAAACCTTGCCGCCTCGCTCGTACGCCTCTGGGATCGCGGCTTTTTTCCGTTCTAGCGTGAGGCGCATTACCTCTTCGAACCGCGCCCATGATAAGGTGCTTTCGGGCTTGTGCAGCCATCCTGAGGCGGTTTGCCGCGACACCCCGCACATGCTCGCAAGGTCGCTGCTCGTAAGTCCCTCACACTCGCACAGACATAGCCACGCGTTGCGCTGTTCTTCCGTCTCTATGGGGCGCTTTGCCGCCGTGCGCCGCCATCCGTCAAATTCCAAATCGCCCATTTCGTGCTCGCTTACTGCCTGATAATCGCCCGAACGCCACGCCTACCAAGAACCCAATTAGCGCAATCATGGCAAGCCAAATAATCATAGCAACGACTGTCGAACTCATAGCACAGACCCCACCAGCGTTTCGGTGCATGCGTCCGTCACACCTGCCAGCATTTCAAACATAGCGGGCGCGTTGCGATGGTTCATGCTGCCGCCATCCGCCGCCGCGAACGTGGCAAGCACGCACGAAACGCCCTGCAAGGTTCGTATTGCCTGTTCCGGTTCATCGTTGAGGGATAGCAGCGGCTTGTATCCAAGAGGTGCGTTCTGTGAGGCGTTGTTTTCCATCGGGTTTCCTTTCCTAGAGGTTGTCCGTTCCGGTCTTCTTGATTTGCAGAATCTCAGCGGGCTTCGGTGCCTCCATCATCGTTCTAGAAACGTTCTCCATAGCCCTGCGCTTTGCCTCTGCGTCGGCGCTCGCGTATATGTTCAGCGTCATAGCCGCGTTTGCGTGCCCCAGAATGCTTGAGACGGTCTTAACGTCAATGCCCGACAGAATGGCAACGGTTGCGAACGTGTGTCGTAGATCGTGAAACGTCGGTGCCTTTCCCTCAGTTCCCACAAGCCCCAGCGACTTTGCTACGGCTTTCCACTCGCGCCACAGCGTGTGCGGCTCAAGATAGCGCCCGTCAATCCTGCCGAACACGTACATATCGAGCGTGAGCGAAACGCCAGCCTCTAGGCACTCTTCTACCATGTCCGCGCGCCTGCCCTTGAGCAGCGCCACGAGTTCGGGCGATAGGGGAATGTCTCGCCTGCTGCCGCCCGTTTTTGGCTCTTTCTCGTAGCTCTTGCCACCGTCGCGCCCTATGACGTTGCGAACGTGCAGAACGCCCGCCTTGAGGTTTACGTCTTTCCATCTGAGGCCGCATAGCTCGCCCTCTCGCATGCCGGTAAGCAGCGCCATACGAACAGCTATGTTAATCGGCGTTGCCCCCGCAATGTCGAGGTACGCAAGCAGCTTTGCGCGCTGGTTCATGTCTAGGGCGTTCGGCTCGTTCCGCCTGAGCTTGGGCACCTTTACCGCCTCAAGCGGGTTATAGGGCAAAACGCGCCGGTTCACAGCGTCGGTATAGGCGGCTTTTAGCAGGTTGAACGCCTTTCTAATCGTTGAGGCGGCGTAACCGTCCCCCGCCATGGCGTTTACCCACGCCTGCGCCGTGTCCGCGTCGAGATCGCGGAACGGAACGCCCGCAAGACCGGCGCTAATATGCTTGTTCATGGCGCGGTAGGCGCTGAGCGTCGAGCGCTCCACAGACTGCGAGGCGGCTAGCGTGTCGAGGTACCGCGCCACGAACTCGCCCACGTCCCCAGGTTGAGTGTAAGAGGCGGTAGCGCCCTGCGCTTCCTGCTCCATCTCTGCGCGCCACGCCTCAAGCTCTTTCAGCGCCTCGCGCTTTCCCTTCGAGGCAAGCACCTTGGTTTTCTTGCGCCACCTGCCCGCATCGTCCTTATAGCTGAGCTGCCCGCGCCAGCCGCCGTTTTTGTGCGGAAACACCTGCGCGCTCTCGTACAGCATTGCAACACCGCCCTTTCGTGAGCAAAACCGTGAGCAAAACGTGAGCAAAACTTTTTGCTCGCTCTATGGTTTCGCTTTCGCCCTGTTCGTATTATAGCCTAAAATTGCTGGTAAACGCATCGTCTAAAATAGCCATAAGCGCGGTGTTCGCACAGGTAAAAACCTTCACACGGATGGGGTCACAAGTTCGAATCTTGTATCGCCCACCATCAAACTTAAAAGCCAGGGACATTGTCTCTGGCTTTTTCTTTTCGATAGTCGTTATCCGAAATCGAAACCCGTCATTGAAATCACGTTCAAGTACATAAAGAGCCGTAATGCAGGGTGCTGACACGAATAGACGTCGTGTGCGTAACCGCTGCTTTGAAAACGCGCCGTATCTTTCAAACCTATGGTAAAGCACATTATCATGGCCATTTTTGTGCGTAACCGGCCTTTTGAAACGAATCGGCTTGTTTCAAAAGGCCGGTTACGCGCATTCTTTCGAAGACGGTTGAGCCGAACGAGTCGGAGTGAAAGCAGACGCAATAGAGTCGGATTTGGAACCGATAAAGACACGTTGGGACCCGATGTCCATGCAATCGAGCATCATTGCAGACCTACAGTCAAAAAGCGGCCCCGCACTGTGGCGGGGCCGCGAGCATCCATGCACGGTACAGGCGTGCGAACTAACTAATAGCCGCTATTGCAAACGCTCAGAGAACAACGACCTTATCGGCGCTGAGAGATCACAAGGTCGACGACCTTGGCCGCGACCTCATCGATGGCGACGTCCTCGCGCTCGCCGGTCGCGCGATCCTTGAGCTCGACCGTGCCGTTCTTGAGGCCGCGCTTGCCGAGCACGATCTGATACGGGAAGCCCATGAGATCGTTGTCGGCGAACTTCACGCCGGGGCGGATGTCGCGGTCGTCGACGATGACCTCGATACCCGCCGCGCACAGCTCGTCCGTCAGACGGGAGCACACCTCGGCGCACTCCTCGATCGTGGGATCGAGCGGCATGATGGAGACCTCATACGGCGCAATCGAGACGGGCCAGATGATGCCATGCCCATCGTGATGCTGCTCGACGGACGCGGCGAGCGTGCGGGACACGCCGACGCCGTAGCAACCCATAAGGAAGGGCTTCTCCTCGCCATTCTCGTCGGCGAACGTGGCACCCATGGCCTCGGAGTACTTGGTACCGAGCTGGAACACCTGGGAGACCTCGATACCGCGCGCGCCGGCAAGCGGGGCGCCGCAGTGGGGACAGGGGTCGCCGGCGACGACGGTGATGAGGTCCTCCCACGCATCGGGCGTGAAATCGCGCCCCGGGCAGGCACCGGTGAAGTGGTAGTCGACCTCATTGGCGCCGCAGGCCCACTTCTGGGAATCCCTGAGCGTGACATCGCACACCAGGCGGATTCCCTCAGGCAGGTTGACCGGACCGATGAAGCCCTTGAACAGCCCGTGGGCCTCAAGCTCCTCATCGGTCATCATGCGGTAGCCCTCACCGAAGACATGCTCCGCCTTGCAGTCGTTGAGCTCGTGGTCGCCCGGGACGATGGCGACGACGGGATTCCCTTCCGCATCGATGATGGCGAGCGCCTTGCGCGTGCCGTTCTCGGGGAACCCGAAGAACTCGGCGATCGCGGCGATGGTCCCCATGCCAGGCGTATGCACCTTGCAGAGCGTGCCGTCGCCGGGGCCCTCGGTCACGATGACCTGCGTGGAGGCCGCCTCATCGTCGGCGGCGTAGCCGCAGGCGTCGCAGTAGACGAGTGCTGCCTCGCCGGCGTCGGCGAGCGCCATGAACTCGACGGACGTGTCGCCGCCGATCTGGCCGGAGTCGGCCACAACGGGCAGCGCCTTCAGGCCGCAACGCTCGCAGATGTTGGCGTAGGCCTGCTTCATCTCGTCGTAGGTCTCCTGCAGCGACTCCTGCGTGGCGTTGAAGGAGTACCCGTCCTTCATGATGAACTCGCGACCGCGCATGAGGCCAAAGCGGGGACGCATCTCGTCACGGAACTTGTCCTGGATCTGGTACAGGTTGACGGGCAGCTGCTTGTAGCTCTTGAGCTCGTTCTTGATGAGGTCGGTCACCGTCTCCTCGTGCGTGGGACCCAAGACGAACTCGCGATTGTGGCGGTCGTCGATGCGCATCAGCTCGGGGCCGTAGGCGTTGTAGCGACCTGACTCGCGCCACACCTGAGCATCGACCATGATGGGCATGAGCAGCTCCTGGGCGCCGGCGGCATCCATCTCATCGCGCACTATGTCCTCGATCTTACGCAGCGAGCGCCATGCGAGCGGCAGGTAGCTGTACAGGCCGGCGGCCTGCTTGCGGATGAGGCCCGCGCGGAGCATCAAGCGATGGCTCGCGAGCTCAGCCTCCGCGGGATCCTCCTTGAGCGTGGGGGCGTACAGCTTGGACATCTTCATGGCGCGCGTCTTTGACACGGCGACCTCCTCAGTCTTTTCCAATTAAACGCTACAGATGATAACAGGTTATCCGGGTTACCCAACCCCAAAGGGACGGTGGCGGCGCAGCCTCGTGCCGGACATAATTCCGTTCGGTGTTTCCGTGAGCGGAACGCGAAGAGCACCTGAAGGAATTATGTCTGGCGCGAGGCGTTGAGACGGACTAGAGCTTGTCGATTTCCTCCATGAGGGCGTCGACGATCTGGGCTTCGGGGACCTTGCGAATGACCTCGCCATGGCGAAAGACCATGCCCACCCCCCTGCCGCATGCAACGCCCACATCGGCGTCGCTGGCCTCGCCGGGACCGTTCACCACGCAGCCCATGACGGCGACCGAGATGGGCTTGTCGCAGGTCTTGAGCCGGTCGGACACGCGCTCGGCCAAGCCGATGAGATCCACCTGTGTACGGCCGCAGGTGGGACAGCTCACGAGCTCCGGGCCGCGGCGGCGCAGCCCCAAGGCGGAAAGGATGCCCCAACACACGGGGGGCTCCTCGACGGGGTCGGCGGTGAGCGAGACGCGCATGGTGTCGCCAATTCCCTCGGAAAGCAGGATGCCCAGTCCGACGGAGCTCTTGATCGTACCTTGCTGAACCGTTCCGGCCTCCGTGACGCCCAGGTGCAGCGGCACATGCGGGATCTCGCGGGAAAGGGAGCGATACGTGTCGAGCGTAGTGAGGACGCTGTGGGCCTTGGCGGAAAGAACGATATCGGCAAAGCCGCGCTTTTCGAAATGCTCGATGAACTCAAGCGAGGAGGCGACGAGCTTCTCGGGCTGCGTCAAGTCATCGCGCTCGGCGATGGTGCGGTCGAGCGAGCCGGCGTTCACGCCGATGCGAATGGCGGCTCCCGCCTCCCCCGCCGCATCGATCACGGCGTCGACGCGATCCCAATCGCCGATGTTGCCGGGGTTGATCCGCAGTTTTGCGGCCCCGGCCTGAACGGCCCCGATCGCCAGTCGATAGTCGAAATGAATATCTGCGACGATAGGGACCGGCGACTCGCGGCAGATCGCACCGAAGGGGCCGAGGGCCTCTTTGGTGGGAACACTCACGCGCACGATGTCGCATCCGGCCTCTGCCAACGCGCGGACTTGGGCGAGCGTCGAGGCGGCATCGGTGGTGGGCGTGCACGTCATGGACTGCACGACGACGGGGGCGCCCCCGCCGATCTGGACATCCCCGACCATAACGGGACGCGTGAGCTCACGGGCGCATGGAGCCATATCCCTCTCCTTTCTAGAAGAACCGCAGGAAATCGGCACGCAGCATGTAGAGGAACAGCAAGCCGAACAGCACGATACCCACCACCGAGATGGCGCTTTGGATCTTGATGGGGACCTCGCGCCTCGTCACCGCCTGGATCACCTCGATGAGTAGCTTGCCGCCATCGAGGGGCGGTATGGGCAAAAGGTTCATGAAGCCGAGTGAGAACGAGATGAGCGCGGCGAAGTTGAGGAAGGTCGCCGAGCCCGCAGCCGCCGCCTCGGCAGACATGACCGAGATGCCGACAACGGACGTTGAATTATCCAGGACCTCCATGGTGTGACGGGGGTTCAACAGGCTCATCACGGACTGAGCCGTCGCGACGATGTTGTCGATGGCGATCTGGCACGACTGAAGGGGATCGAGCCGCACGACTTGCGTCGGGACGTTGATGCCGAGCATCCCGTCCTCATCAAAGGAGACCTCGATCGTCTTGAAATCGCCATGCTCGTCGAACCAGGCGTCGGCCCTGTCGAGATCGTCGGGGATGACGTGCTCGAACGCATCGGCTTGATCGCGCGGGCGCCATACCTCCAGCAAGATCGCGTCCTGCTCGCCATGGGCGTCAAGCGCCTCAAGCAGGGACATCCACGAGTCGACGGGCGTTCCATCGACGCCTTGGATACGGTCGCCGGCCTTGAGCCCCGCCCCATCGGCGGGGGAGCCCTCGATGATGCCGCCCACCACGTTGGCGTCGACCGGCGTTGAAACCCCGAGCACCGAATACACGGCGATGACCAGCAGGAACCCCGTGAGGATGTTCACGGCGATACCGGCGACGAGCATGAGCGCGCGCTTCCAAAAACCCTTTCCCACATATGTATGCGACCGCTCGGCATCAAAGAACGCCTGGTCGTCCATGGGCGGGTTCCAGGGCTCACCTTGCTTGGTGGCATGCGCGCGGTCGAAGGCCCGCCCATCGTACAGGGTGTTGCCCGCCGCATCGCGCGCGACCGCGGCGAATGCCATCGGGAAGCCCTTGGAGCCCTGGGGACCCTCCTCGCCCTGCGCGGACTCGACGTCCCAGGGAACGATCGATCCCCAGCCGTACAGCAGCGAGCAGGCGTCTTCGATCTCGGACTGGGACACGTTGAGCTCGGCTGCGAGGTCGGAGACGCGGGCGACGCCGCTGCGATGGATGGAGCCGAGGACCCGCGGCGCGCAGGCGACGTCGGTCGGGTCCATGCCGCAGATCTCGGCGTAACCTCCCAACAGGATGGGCGTCACGCCAAATTTGGTCCCTATGCGCTTGGAGACGTGATGCAGGTTGAATCTGCAGGGCATGCCGAGGAAGAACTCGAGCACGCGCACGCCGCAAACGCGCGCGGCGAGAAAATGTCCGCCCTCGTGGACGAAGACGAGAGCGGAAAGAAGCACGAGGCCCCAGAACAAGGGGCCGATGAAAGCGATGACTGAGTCCATATATCCCTAATCCACGTTATGCGAGCGACGCGATCGCCTGCGCGGCGCGACGGCGCGTCCACGCATCGACGTCTGCGATCTGCTCGAACGAGACGACATCGAGGCGCTCATGCGCGTTCATGCAGGCATCGACGACCCGGGCGATGTCGTTGAATCCGAGGCGATCGTGCAGGAAGGCGTCGACCGCGACCTCATTGGCTGCGTTGAGCACGCATGGCATCGTCCCGCCCATCTCGCCGGCGATCTCGGCGAGCTTGAGGCATCGGAAGGCGTCCATATCCGGGGCCCCAAAGGAAAGGGACCCGAGCTCTCGAAAATCAACGCGTGGCGCGGGGGAATCCCAGCGCTCGGGATACGAGAGGGCGTATTGGATGGGAATGCGCATGTCTGAGGCGCCCAGATGCGCAATCACGGACCCGTCCACGAACTCGACCATGGAGTGGATCTTGGATTCGCGCTGGATGAGGACGTTGATGCGGTCAAGGCCCATGCCAAAGAGATGCATGGCCTCGATGCGCTCGAGGCCCTTGTTCATGAGCGTCGCCGAATCGATGGTGATCTTGGCCCCCATGTTCCACGTTGGGTGAGCCAGGGCGTCGCGACGCGTCACCGACTCGAGCTCACGCGGGCTGCGGCCGTAAAAGGGGCCACCGGAGCAGGTGAGCCAGATGCAATGGGCCTCGCGCGCGTCCTCCCCTATCAGGCACTGGAAGATCGCGCCGTGCTCCGAGTCGACGGGCAGGAGTTGACCGGGGCGCGCGAGCGGCATGAGAAGATCGCCGCCCACCACGAGGGACTCCTTGTTCGCGAGGGCGAGGCGCTTGCCGCTCGTGAGCGCCGCGTGACTGGCGGCGAGTCCCGCGGCCCCGACGATCGAGACGAGCACGACATCGCAATCATCCATGCGCGCGAGCTCGGCCGCCGAGTCCTCGCCCGTCAACAGATCGCAGCCATGCGGCAGCTCGGAGAGAATCGGGTCCGCCGCATGGCGGGGATCGGTGACGGCGGTGTGCGCGACGTCGAACTCGCGGGCGAAGCGAACGAGCTCCTCGGTCCTGCTGTGCGCGGAGAGCGCGATGACCTGGAGCCGGTCGGCATGCTGGCGGCAGACATCGAGCGCCTGCGTGCCGATGGAGCCTGTGCAGCCGAGAATGGCGACGCGCGTGCGCGCGTGTGAGTCGATGCGCTCCCGCATTACAAAACACCACCCAAGTGCAGCATGAGATAGGCGGTGATGACGCCGATGATGAGGGAGTCGGAGCGGTCGAGCATGCCGCCATGCCCGGGAATCAGGTTGCCGGAGTCCTTGACGCCCACACCGCGCTTGATGCGACTCTCGATCAGGTCGCCAAAGACGCCCATGACGGAGACGACGACGCCGCACAGCACGGCGAACCAGATATTCATCTCATAGAGCCCGGTCGACCAGAGAACGAGCCAGACGGCGACGGAGCCGAGCAGCCCGCCAAAAAAGCCCTCCCAGCTCTTCTTGGGCGAGATCTTGGGAACCATCTTGTGCTTGCCGAATTTGCTGCCGACCATGTACGCGAAGGAGTCGGAGAGCCACAGCGAGGCGCAGACGCCGATGGAGAGCAGGGCGCCCTCCATGCCGGGAATGGCCTCGCGCAGCAGGACGATGGCCGACAGCATGTAGCCGGTATACAGCGGTCCAAAGACGGTGACGGCGACGTCGGCCATGCGGGTGCGGGGGTTCTGGACGTACCACAGGCCCACCAGGAGCACCATGAGGAAGTTGAGGACCGTGAGCCACACGGCGTCGACAAGCGCCGACAGCGGGAACAGGACCGCCGCGACGAGGCCCACGAACTCATTGGGCACCTTGCCGTCGATGCGCACCATTCGGTAGAACTCATAGCAGCAAAGCCCGGCCATCGCGGCGGTGAACAGGGCGGTGGGAACGACGCCGAGCAGCAGCGACCCGATGAACAGGACGGCGTAGATGATTCCGGCGATGGACCGGACCAAGAAGGCGTGCGCCCGTCCAGCCGGCGCCCCTTCCTGCGAATCGGGTGTAACGGGTACCTGGGAACTCATCAAGAATCTCCTCAACAGTCCGCTCGCTATCGAGCGGAAAGGCCTCCAAAGCGACGATCGCGGCCCTGGAACGCCGCGATGGCGTGCAGCAGGCCCCACCGATCGAAATCGGGCCAGTAGGTATCGGTAAGGTAAAACTCCGCGTACGCGACCTGCCACAGCAGGTAATTGGAGAGGCGCATCTCGCCGGAGGTGCGGATGACCAACTCGGGATCGGGCAGGTCCGCGGTGTACAGGTGGTCGGCGATCGCGGACTCGTCGATGTCGTCCGGCGACAGGCGGCCCGCGGCGACCTCCTGCGCAAGCAGCCGCGCGGCGCGCGCGAGCTCGGCGCGGGCCCCGTAGTTGACGGCGAGCGCGAGCGTCATGCCCGTATGGCCGCTCGTCTGTTCCAGGCCGTACTCGAACACCTCGCGCGTCTTTTTGGGCAGGGCGGAGATGTCGCCGAGGAACTCGACGCGGACGTTCTCACGCTTGAGCAGCGGCAGCTCGTCGACGAAGGTCTTGGCGAACAGGTGCATGAGGAGGTTGACCTCGGTCTGCGGGCGGTTCCAGTTCTCGGTCGAGAACGCGTAGGCGGACAAGACGTCGACGCCCAGGCGCACGCAGGCGGTGATGACGTCCTGCAACGCGACGATGCCCGCCTTATGCCCCTCTCCCCTGCCGAGGCCGCGCGCCGTCGCCCATCGGCCGTTGCCGTCCATGATGCAAGAGACATGGCGCGGGATGCGCGCCATGTCGATGTCGTCGAGAGATATGTCCGCAGGATGCTCGGCGAAGAACTCGCCGAGCTTTTCCACGTCATAACGCATGGGCTAGATCTCCATCACTTCTGCTTCTTTGGCCTTGAGCATCTCGTCGACCTTGGCGACGTACTCGTCGGTGGCCTTTTGGACCTTGGCCTGCTCGCGACGGACCTCGTCCTCGGTCAGCTCCTCATCGCGCTCCAGCTTGTTGTTGGCATCGCGGCGGGTGTTGCGGATGGCGATCTTGGCGTGCTCGGCGAGCTCGCGGCACTCCTTGACGAGCTCGCGACGGCGCTCCTCGGTGGGCGCGGGGAACGGCAGGCGGACGACGATACCGTCGGAGTTGGGGGTGATGCCCAGATCCGACGCGGTGACGGCCTTGACGATGGCGTTCACGAGCGCCTTGTCCCAGGGCTCGATGACGAGCATGTGCGCCTCGGGAACCTTGACGGCGGCGACCTGCGTGATGGGGGTGGCCACGCCGTAGTAGTCGACGGTGATGTCGGACAGGACGTTGGCGTTCGCCCGGCCGGTGCGGACCTTGGCGAAGTTGTGCTTCAGGCTCTCAAGGGCCTTGTCCATGTTCTCGCGGATGTCGGACATGTCTTACTCCTCTTCCATGACGACGGTGCCCACCGGCTCTCCGGCCAGAGCGCGCTTGATGTTGTCGTCCCCATCGATGTTGAGGACGATGATGGGCATGTGGTTATCCTGGCACAGGGCCGTAGCGGTGGAATCCATGACCTGCAGGCCGCGCACGAGCACCTCGTGATAGCTGATGCTGTCAAAGCGCACGGCGTCCTCGTTCTTGACGGGGTCCATGTCGTAGACGCCGTCGACCTTCGTCGCCTTGAGCAGGCAGTCAGCACCGATCTCGCAGGCGCGGAGCGCGGCGGCGGTGTCGGTGGTGAAATACGGGTTGCCCGAACCGGCGGCGAAGATGACGACGTCACCCTTCTCCAGGCTCCTCATGGCACGGCGGCGGATATAGGGCTCGCAGACCTCGTTCATCTGAATACCGCTCATCACGCGGCAGGGGCAATCAATGCGCTCGATGGCATCCTGCAGGGCGAGGGCGTTCATGACCGTGGCGAGCATGCCCATGTAATCGGCCTGCGCGCGCTCCATGCCCTTGGCGGAACCCGCGACTCCGCGGAAGATGTTGCCGCCGCCCACGACGACCGCGACCTCGATGCCCTCATCGTGCAACTGCTTGACCTGGATCGCCATGCGCTCGACGACATCGGGATCGATGCCGTACTCCGCGTTGCCCATGAGAGCCTCGCCGGAGATCTTGAGCAGAACGCGTTTGTACTGGTACTCAGACAAGGAATCCTCCTTATGACGCAATTTCACCTATTCTAACAGGGTTGTGCACCCCGCGCATACTCGCCTGCGTTGCACATGAAAAAGCAGGCCGTGAGGCTGCACCCCACGACCTGCTCTCATGCTAATGCGTCAATTTACTCGCCGCAGACCAGACGATCGAAAGCGACGACCTTGACGGTGTCGCCAAGCTCCTTGGAGACCTTCTCGGCATAGGCCTTGATGGTCATGCTGGAGTCCTTGATGAACTCCTGCTCGTTCAAGACGATACCCTTGAAGAACTTCTCGAGACGGCCGACGGCCATCTTCTCCTGGATGGCCTCGGGCTTACCGGACTCGGCAGCCTGGGCCTTGTAGATGGCGACCTCGTGATCGATGACGTCCTGGTCCACGTCCTCGCGCACGGCGGCGATGGGAGCGGTCGCGGCGACCTGCATGGCGACGTCGTGGGCGAAGGTCTTGAAGGCCTCGGCAGAAGCGGTCTCGGGCTTCTCGAAGGAGAACTCGACGAGGACGCCGATCTTGCCACCCATATGGATGTAGGAGGCAACGCCACCGGCAGCGGGCTTGCGCACGGCGGTACGGGAGATCTTCATGTTCTCGCCGATGACGTGGATCATCTCGGTGAGGGCAGCCTCGACGCTCTCACCGTTCATATCGCAGGCGAGCAGAGCGTCGACATCGGCAGGTTCGTTGTCGCAAACGACCTGGGCGACCTCGGCGGCAAAGCCGGTGAACTTAGGGTTGGAGGCGACGAAATCGGTCTCGCAGGCGATCTCGGCGAGGGCGCCCTTGGTGCCGTCCTCGGAGATGTAGGCGGCGACGGCGCCCTCGTTGGTGTCGCGGCCGGCCTTCTTGGCGGCGGCGGCGAGGCCGTTCTTGCGGAGGATGTCGACAGCGGCCTCCATATCGCCCTCAGCCTCGACGAGAGCCTTCTTGCACTCCATCATCGGGGAGTCGGTCATCTCGCGGAGCTGCTTGACCATAGCGGCGGTGATCTGAGCCATGTTCATTCCTTTCGAAGGAGGATAACCAATGGGGTCGAAGGGGATGCTACTCGGCAGTGGCCTCGGTGGCAGGAGCCTCGGCGGCCATCTCGGCCTCGGAGATCTGCTCCTTGCCGGAACCGGCGAGGCAGGCATCGGCGAAGAGCTCGCTCATGAGCTGGATCGCGGAGATGGCGTCGTCGTTGCAGGGGATGCCGTAATCGACCACGTCGGGGTCGGAGTTGGTGTCGATGAGGGCGACCACGGGGATGCCGAGGCGCTTGGCCTCCTTGATGGCGTTCTCCTCGCGCTTGGTGTCGATGACGAAGAGGGCGGCAGGGGTGCTCTTGAGCTCACGGGCGCCACCGAGGTTGGCCTGCAGCTTGGCGAGCTCCTTGCCCAGGACGGCCTGCTCCTTCTTGCCGCGCAGGGCCATGGAGCCGTCGGCGACCATGCCCTCGAGCTCCTCGAGGCGGTTGATGCGGGAGCGGATGGTCACGAAGTTGGTGAGCATGCCGCCGAGCCAGCGCTGGTTGATGTAGGGCATGTTGGCGCGCTCGGCAGCGGTCTTCACGGCCTCCTGAGCCTGCTTCTTGGTGCCGACGAACAGGACCTTGCCGCCCTTGGCAGCGGTCTCCTTGAGGAAGGTGTACGCCTTGTCGGCCTCGACGATGGTCTGCTTGAGGTCGAGGATGTAGATGTTGTTGCGCTCGCCGAAGATGAACGGCTTCATCTTGGGGTTCCAACGACGGGTCTGGTGGCCAAAGTGGCAGCCAGCCTCGAGCAGGGTGCGGATGTTGATCTTGGTAGCCATGTTTACCTCCCGGTTTGTCTTTCGCACGGTGTCGTCCGCGTCGACCACCCGAGCGTGAGCTACCAAAGCTCGGGCACCGCGGCCGGCGCGTAGCCGTGCGTGCGTGATGGAACGTTGCATATTCGCAACTTGATGAATAATAGCAGGTGGAGTACTCGTTGCCAAGGCTTCACAAACTCAGCGTCAAGTGGCCCGCGCATCACGCGCGCGGATGGGCCTGGTGCACGGCAGACTTGAGGCGGTCGGGCGTGAGATGGGTGTAGATCTGCGTGGTCGACAGGCTCGCGTGGCCCAGAAGCTCCTGGACGCTGCGCAGGTCGGCTCCCCCGGCCAGCAGCTCGGTGGCGAACGTGTGGCGCATGGCGTGCGGGGTGATGTCCGCGGGGATCCCAGCGCGGCGCTTCAAGGCGTCGAAGCGATGGCGCAGCGAGGAGGCGCTCATGGGTCGCCCCCTATCGGATATGAAAAAGCTCGCCTCGCGAGACGACGCGGCTCCCCGCCCCAGCAGCTCCCCCCTGCCCTCCTCGAGATAGCGCGCGCATACGGAGCACGCGCGATCGTACAGGGGGACCAACCGCTCCTTGGAGCCTTTGCCGAACAGGCGCACCGAGGCGCGGGAGACGTCGACGTCGGTCAGGTCCAAGGCGGCGAGCTCGGAGATGCGCGCACCCGTGGCTATGAACAGCTCGAGCATCGCGGCGTCGCGCTTGCCGCCGGCGCTCGCGAGGTCGGGCGCATCCATGAGGCGCGCGAGCTGATCGGGCGCCAGGACGTGGGGAAGCGGGCGGTCGAGCTTGGGGCTCGCGATCGCGGTGACCGCGTCCGCGCCCGCCAGGCCCTCATCCGAGAGCCAGCGGAAAAACGAACGGATCGACGAGAGGTGGGCGGCGACGGTCCGTGCCGCGTAGCCCGCCGCGCGCAGCTCCGATAGATATGCGCGCACATCTCGCGTCGAGGGCGCGAGACCATCGCGGCCCGTGCGCGCCGCCCAGCGCGCATACGCCTCCAGATGCTGCGTGTAGGCGCGAACAGTCTCGGACGAGGCGCCCTCGAAGCGGGAGAGGTGCGCGACGTAGTCGTCGATGAGCCCCAGCAGGCGGGCGATCTCGTCGTCCATGTGTCCGCCTCCCCTCATGCGGCCGCTCGCAGACGCCCTTGCACGGCGCGTCAGCCCCTGGACGGGAACAGTTCCGCCCGGGACGCGAGGTACGCATCGAGGTCGCCCAGGGCGCGAGACGAGTACGCGGCGTAGCGGTCGCGCTTGCTGCGCCGCACCCCATCGGAGAGCGGCGGGACGATGCCGAAGTTGACGTGCATGGGCTGGTAGTCCTCGGTCGCGTGGTCGGTGGCGTAGGCGACGAGCGAGCCGAGGGCCCCCGTGACGGGAAGCTCCACCCGAGGCGCGCCCGAAAGATCGGCGTACGTGTTCAGCGCGGCGAGCAGACCGGATGCGATGGCCTCGGTGTAGCCTTCCGTCCCCGTGATCTGCCCCGCAAGGCGGATGCGCGTCCCCGGCACCGCAAACGTCTTGTCGAGCACGCGGGGCGCGTCGACGAACGTGTTGCGGTGCATCACTCCGTATCGGAAGAACTCGGCGCGCTCAAGGCCGGGAATCATGCGAAACACGCGCTTTTGCTCGGAGAACGTGAGATTCGTCTGGAATCCCACCAAGTTGTACGCGGTGCACTCCGCGTTCTCGGCGCGCAGCTGGACGGCGGCCCAGGGGCGTTTTCCGGTGCGGGGGTCGATGAGGCCCACGGGCTTCATCGCGCCGAACCTGATGGCGTCATGCCCGGTGCGCGCGACCTCCTCGGCGGGCTGGCACGCCTGGAAGAGCTCGCGCCTCTCGAAATCCTTGAGGACCACGCGCTCCGCGCTCACGAGCGCATCGATGAAGACATCGTACTCGTCTTTGGTGAAGGGGGCATTCAGGTAGTCGCCGCCCCCTCGCTCGTCGTAGCGCGACTGGGCAAAGACGACGTCGCGGTCGATGGTCGTCGCGTCGACGATGGGGGCCGCCGCGTCGAAGAAGGACAGCGCATCACCGCCCACCAGGTCGAGCACCTGCCGGGACAGGGCCGCGGAGCAGAGCGGCCCCGCGGCGATGACACACGGGCCGTCGGGTATGGAGGTCACCTCACCACGCTGTTGCTCGATGAGGGGACGAGAGGCGACTTCGTCCTCGACCGCCCGCGAGAACACCTCGCGGTCGACCGCGAGCGCACCGCCGGCGGGAACCGCGGCACGCTCGGCGCAGGCGAGCAGGACCGACCCCATGCGCCGCAGCTCCTCCTTGAGCAACCCCGCCGCGGAATCGACGCGAGTCGACTTGAGGGAATTGGAGCAGACGAGTTCGGCGAGGCGCGAGGTGCGGTGCGCCGGCGAGGATACGGCGGGGCGCATCTCGCGCAGCAGGACCGGAACACCACGGTCGGCAAGCTGGCAAGCGCACTCGCACCCCGCCAGGCCTCCACCCACAACCGTCACGCGCTCAAACGTCATCGGGACTCCCAACTCTCGTGATCTAACTCACCCATTGTGCCCCAAGCGAGATAGCGCGTGAAGAGCCGACTTGGACGGCGAAACCCGCCCATCGGAGAGCCTCGTCACCATACCCGCCACCTCAAGGGAGCTCAACATCGTGAGGCACGCGATGGCGTCGAGTCGCAAGTGCGCGGCCAGCTCCTCGGGACGCAGGGGGTTCGCGACGAGCATGTCCATGGCCTTGCGCTCGGCGCCGTCGAGCCCCGAAAGGCCGGGAGCCCCGCCCCGGCAAAAGCGCAACGTTCCGTAGATCCTCGAGATCGCCACCTCGAGGGACTCGTCGTCGGCGATGCAGCACGCCCCGTTGGCGATGAGATAGTTCGACCCCCGCGACTCGGGCGAGAAGATCGAGCCGGGCGCGGCGAGGACCTCGCGCCCCAGCGCGTTGGCAGTCTCCGCCGTGGAGAACGTCCCCGAAGGCATCCCCGCCTCGGCCACCAGCGTCGCCCTCGACAGAGCGGCAATGACGCGATTCCTCTTGGGAAACGCCCATTTTTGCGGCGGCGTCCCCCAGGGCTCGATCGAGAGCGCGCATCCCGACGCGTCGATCGCGCGGTCGATAAGCGTTCTGGAGGTGGCGGGGTACACGACGTCGGCTCCCGTTCCGAGAACCACGACGTGCCTGCCGCCCGCATCGAGCGCCGCCCTGCCGGCGGCTTGATCGCACCCGCGCGCGCCTCCGGAGACGACGGTGACGCCCGACTCGGCGGCTATGCGCCCGGTGAGCTCCGCGACCGCGATACCGTAGGGGGAGGCGCGACGCGACCCGATGATGGATAGCGCCGGCGTCGAGAGCGCCGAGGGGTCGCCCCTCCCGTATAGGACGCTCGGGGGATCGGGCAGCTCCGCCACGCTCTCGGGGTAGCCCTCCTCGCCGAGCCTGATCTCAAACCTGTCCATAGCCGCCTCCGACATCTCGCCTCCCTTGCAGTTGCGACGCTTCCAGAACGTGCGCGACGTCCACCCGATCGGCCTCCTCCAAATCCGCGATGGCGCGGGCGATTCTCGCCAGCCGCGCGATGCCGCGACCCGTCAGGTTGGTGCGCTTCGCGATTTCGAGCATGACCTCGCGCGCCTCGCTGTCGATGAGTGCGGGGGCCAGCGAGGACTCGAGCGAGAGGCTCCCTTGCGCCGGCCCGCCCCGCGCCCGCTCGCGAGACGCCCTGAACGCACGCCCCCGACGGACCATGTCGGCAAGCTCTTTGGTCGAGAGGCCCTCCGCACCCTCGATGATGAGGCTGGGATCGGGGCGCGCGATATGCAGCACGATATCGATGCGATCCGCGAGGGGGCCGCCGAGCTTGGCTTGATATCGCTCGATGGCCGCATCCGAGCAGCGACAGGCGACGTCGCGATCGCCCAGATACCCGCAGGGGCACGGGTTGCTCGCCGCCACCAGCTGGAAACGCGCGGGCAAAAGGTAGGCACCGTCGACGCGCACGATGCGGACCGACCCATCCTCGAGCGGCTGCCGGAGCATCTGCAGCGTGTTTGAGGGAAACTCGCCGAGCTCATCGAGGTACAGCACCCCACCGTGCGCCAGGCTGATCTCCCCGGGCCTCACCGGCCGGCCCCCTCCCACGAGGCCCGCGGCGGAGATGCTGTGATGCGGGCTTCGAAAGGGGCGCGTCCCGCGCAAGAGCCCGTCGACGGGCTCGCCGGCGACGGAATGGACGCACAGGGCCTCCTGGAGCTCACGGTCCTCGATGGCGGGCAATATCCCCGTCATGCGCTTGGCGAGCATCGTCTTGCCCGAGCCCGGGGCACCGATCATCATGAGGCCCAACTCGCCGGTCGCCGCGACCGCGATGCCCCGCTTCGCGATCTCCTGTCCGCAGACGTCTGAGAAATCAAGCATCAACTCCGGCGCTGGGCGGGGCGCGGGCGCGCGATAGGGCCGCCTCGCCTGCTCGATTCCATCCTTAAGGCGCGCGAGGTCGTCGAGGCGCCATGCGTCCGTTCCCTGAATAGACACATGCCCATCGGTGGCACCGCCGATGTAGGCCAACCCCTGCTCGCGCGCGAGCAGCTGATAGGCGACCTCGCCGCGAACCGAGCAGATGCCACCGTCCAGCGCGAGCTCGCCGACGAATAGGCAGCCATCGAGCCCGTTGACGGGAATTTGCCCGGTGAGCGCGAGGATCGCCACGGCGATCGGCAAGTCGAGGCCCGACCCGGTTTTGCGGATGTCTCCCGGCGCAAGGCTCACGGTAAGCGCGCAGCGCGGGACATCGAACCCGCTCGATCGCAATGCGCACCGTATGCGGCTGCGCGCCTCCATGACCGCGGCGTCGGCCATGCCGACGATGGTCAGGCTCGGTATGGTTCCCGAGGCGGAGACCTCGACGGTCACCCCGAAGGCCTCCACGCCCCTCAGGCACGCCGCATGGACGGCGAACGTGGTGCACCGCGCGCTCACTGACCTGCCTCCCAGTCGAACGCGCCGTACAGGTGGCGTATCTCCCCTACGCTCACCGTGTCGAAGGACACGGCTATGACATCGAATCGGATCGAGGGACACGGATAGTGGTCGGCGATGAACTGATGGGCGATCCTGCGATACCGCCTCCGCTTGGAACGACCCACGGCCTCCTCGGGATAGCAGTCCGCCTCGTGGCCCCTCCTGGCCTTCACCTCGACGAGAACGACCTCCTCCGATGAGGGGTCGTACACAACGAGATCGGCCTCCCCCTCGCAGCAGCGGTAGTTCCTCTCGACGATCTCGTACCCACGGCTCTCCAGGTATCGAGCGGCGAGCTCCTCCCCCAGCGCGCCGAGGACCTTGGGCGGCATCTCCTCCACATGGCGGGCGTCCAGCAGTTCGGGCTCGCCCTCCATGGCCCGGTCGAGAATCTCCCCGGCCCGTTTCCGGTTCTTGTCCGCACCCATCTCATGCTCCCTTCGTCGGTGACGAAAGGAGTGTGTCACGGCGCATCTGACGACAATCGCGCGTCGTCGCCGCGTTCTCGGGCACATCCTCCGCGCTTATCTGACACGCGAGAAGGCCCGCTGGCAGCGCACCTGTCGCAAGACGCCAAGGCAGGCGCCCTCGTCAGAAAAGGCGCGCGGTCTCCAGGAAATTACCGCAAAAGCTCACGCGATGGATGGGGCTCAAGCCCCGTTCCCTGATGGCTTGTATGTGCTCGGCGGACGCGTAGCCCTTTGATTGCGCGAGATGGTAGCCGGGGTATTCCGCATCGTACTCGACCATCAGCTCGTCACGCGTCACCTTGGCGACGATCGACGCGGCTGCGATGCAGGCGACCGTCGCGTCGCCCTTAACCACATCGCGCTCATGGGGGACCGCGCCCAAGGGGTTGCCGTCCATCAGCACGCAATCGGGCTGCAGGCCGGTATCGGCCACCGCGCCCGCGACGGCCTCGCGAAGCGCCCGCGCCATGCCAATCTCATCGATGCGCTCCGGCGGAATGTGGCAGATGCCGACCGCGCGAGCGCATTCGGCGATGCGGACCGCGAGGATCTCGCGCTTAGCGGGAGAAAGCTGCTTGGAGTCGTTGATCCCCCACAAGCGCGGCTCATCGGGCAGGCACACGGCGCACACGGTGAGGGGGCCGGCCACCGACCCCCTGCCGACCTCGTCGACGCCCACGACGACGCCCTCGCCTCCCAACTCGCGCATGGCCTCGTACATGCCCTCGACGCGCTCGCGCTCGGCCCTCTCCTTATCCATGCGGCGACGTGCGCGTTCGCAGGCCTTCTGGACCTGCATGCGCGGGTCGTCCGCGTATCGGGCGATGAGCGCGTCGATCTCCTCGAAGGAGGCGCTCGCGAGCTCCGCGGCCACTTGGGCGGCGGAAGCGGAACTTGTCATATTGGCCATACGCGACTCCCCTTCAAGTTCTGGCGCGCTGCGAGCAAGACGCCCCAAGCGGCGTCTCAAAGAAAAACGGGCCGCCCTTGCGAGCGGCCCGCCTTCCGTACGGATCTGTGAGCCTCGAGGCCGCGCTTAGCGCTTCTCGGGGATGCGGGCAGCCTTGCCCACCTTGTCGCGCAGGTAGTAGAGCTTGGCGCGACGGACCTTACCGTGACGAACGACCTCGAGCTTGGCGATCTTCGGGGAGTGAACCGGGAAGGTACGCTCAACGCCGACGCCGTAGGAGACCTTGCGGACCGTGAAGGTCTCGCGGGAACCGGCGCCCTGGAGACGGATGACGTCGCCCTGGAACACCTGGACGCGCTCGCGGTCGCCCTCCTTGATGCGGTAGTGCACCTTGACGTTGTCGCCGACGAGGATGCGAGGCATGTCCTCGCGGATCTGCTGACGCTCGATTGCGCGGATGTAATCCATGACAGATTCCTTACTCTTCTAGAGGTGCCGCACGCGTACGCCGGCACATAGGTTGAACAAACGTTTGAGAGTATACACAAGAAACCCGGTGCATGATACGTAAAAGTGGGCCGTTGCCCTTTTACACAAGCCCTGCGCATGTCATGGGCCACATACCCCGTTCGCGCTATGCGCGGTCAGGCGCGAAAGCGGTCGAACCCCGCCAGCCTCCATCGCGACGCGAGCAACACCTTGGCACCCGACCGTTAGGCGTCGCGGGCGCGCAGGTAGATCTGGCGCTTGCCGGACTCCCCGGTGGGCTCGTCGAATTCATACACGCCCAACGATTTGAGGAAGGGTCTCAGCCGCTTGTAGCCGTAATTGCGCACGTCGAAATCGGGCAGGCGCTTTGAGAGCTGATCGCCGAGCTGCCCGAGCGACACCCATCCGTCCTCGTCGGCGAAGGAGTCGATGACAGCGTTGATGGCGCACCGGATGGCGCGCAGGTGGCGGCGCTTGTCGGCGCGGCTCATCTCGCCAAAGGCGACCTCCCCCTCGCCGTCGTCCTCGAGGTCATCGCAGGCGCAGGCCTCTGCGGCGACGCCGCCGGCATCGCCCGGGTGCCGACGGCGCTTGCGCTGGGATGATCTGCCGGCCTGCTCATCGCCGTCGTCTGCCGCGGCGGACGCCGGCTCCTCGGGGGCCTCGACCTGCTGGGCATACAGAAGATCGAGGTACTTGAATTGATTGCATGCGGAGATGAAGGGCTTGGGCGTCTTCTGCTCGCCCATGCCGATCACCACCATGCCGCTCTCGCGCAGACGGGCGACCAGCCGGGTGAAATCCGAATCGGAGCTCACGATGGCGAAGCCGTCGACGGTCCCCGAGTACAGGATGTCCATGGCGTCGATGATCATCGCGGAATCGGTCGCGTTCTTGCCGTAAGTGTAGCTGTACTGCTGCATGGGGATGATCGAGTTGTCGAGCAGGCAGCTCTTCCAACTCGCCAGGCGAGGGCTCGTCCAGTCCCCGTAGATGCGCTTGTAGGTGGCGACGCCCGCGTTGGAGATCTCGTCGAGCACCACCTTGACGTACTTCTCGCTGATGTTGTCGGCATCGATGAGCACGGCGAAGCGAAGCTCGGAAGTCGATTCGAACATAGGGTCCTTTCTGCGTGGAGGGGGTGTCATCACACCGGGACCCCGTCAACGACTGGCGCCGACGGGGTCCTCGACAGGCGCTGGGCACCTGTCCTCGCGCTAATCCTGCGTGGGTTTGGGCATGAGCGGGTTCTCACGCGTGAGCAGGCTCATGAACTCATCGCCCGTGATGGTCTCCTTTTTGTAGAGGTAATGGGCGAGCTCGTGCAGCTTGAATTTGTTCTCGCGCAAGATCTGCAACGCGCTGTCATGCGCCTCGAAGATAAGCTTGCGAACCGCCGCGTCGACGCGCTCCGCGGTGCCGGGGGCGCAGGTGAGCGACGTGTCCTGATTGAGGTAGGCGTTCTGCACCGTGCCGAGCGCCATCATGCCGAACTCGTCGGACATGCCGAAGCGCGTGATCATGTTGCGCGCCAGCTTGGTCGCCTGCTCGATGTCGTTGGCGGCACCGGTGGTCATCTCGCCGAAGATGAGCTCCTCGGCGGCGCGGCCGCCGCAGTACACCGCGAGCTTGTCCAGGACCTCCTGCTTGGTGGTGAGGAAGCGCTCGTCCTCCTCGACCTGCATGGTGTAGCCGAGCGCACCGCTCGTGCGCGGCACGATGGTGATCTTGGTAACCGGCGCGGAGCCCTTTTGACGGGCCGCAACGATGGCGTGGCCGATCTCGTGGTAGGCGACGACCTGCTTCTCATGGTCGGACAGAACCGTGGACTTGCGCTGCTGGCCGGCGATGACCACCTCGACGCTCTCCTCGAAGTCCTCCTGCGTGGCGCGAGCGCGCCCCAGGCGCACCGCGCGCAGCGCGCCCTCGTTGATGATGTTGGCAAGGTCGGCGCCGGACGCGCCGGGCGTGGCGCGGGCGATCGCGGTGAGGTCGATGCCGGGCTCCGTCTTCACGTCCTTGGAATGAAGCTCGAGGATCGCCTTGCGTCCCGCGAGGTCGGGCAGCTCCACGGGCACGCGGCGGTCAAAGCGGCCCGGGCGCAACAGCGCGGCGTCGAGGGAGTCCGGGCGATTCGTGGCTGCGAGCACCACGATGCCCTTTTGGTTGTCGAAGCCGTCCATCTCGGTGAGCAGCTGGTTGAGGGTCTGCTCGCGCTCGTCGTTGCCCGAGAACCCGCCACCGTCGCGCTTCTTGCCGATGGTGTCGATCTCGTCGATAAAGACGATGCAGGGGGCCTTTTCCTTGGCCTGCTTGAACAGGTCGCGCACCTTGGCGGCGCCGCGGCCGACGAACATCTCGACGAACTCGGAGCCCGAGATGGAGAAGAACGGAACGCCCGCCTCGCCGGCGACCGCCTTGGCGAGCAGCGTCTTGCCGGTGCCGGGAGGACCCACGAGCAGGGCGCCGCGCGGCAGCTTGGCGCCGATCTCCTCATAGCGCTTGGGCTTCTCGAGGAAGTCGACGACCTCCTTGAGGGACTCCTTGGCCTCCTCCTGGCCCGCGACGTCCTTGAAGGTCACGCCCACGTCCTTGGAGGCGACGATGCGCGCGCCGGACTTGCCCAAGTTGCCGCCGCCCAGGCCGCCGAATCCGCCGCCCGAGAAGTCCATCGAGGGGTTGTCGTCCCCCATGGCCTTCTTCATGCGGCGGTTGAGCCACCAGCCCAGCAGGAAGAAGATGAGCATGGGCGCGAACACCGTGATGAACAGGTACGTCCACATGCCGGAATCTTGCTTGGGTATCGTGACCTTGAGGGTCGCGCCGGCCTCCTCGATGCGGTTAGTCAGATCCACATCGGTGGGCATGGTCGTCGTCTGATACGCCTTGCCCTCCTCGCCCTTGAGGGTGTAGAGCGCCTGCGCGTCGTCGGTGGTATAGCTGATCTCATCGACCTTTTTGTTCTCGAGGTCCTTGAGCAGCTGCGAATACGCCACCTCTTTGACCTCGAGCCCGCCGTTCTTGAAATTGGGGAACAGCACGCTGCTCAAGACCAGGTAGACCGCAAAGGCGATCAGCACATAGAGGATGAGGTTCCTCCTGCGTTTATGGTCGTCCATCTCCATGGGGGATACTCCGTCCGTACGTTCAGTAATGCTCAGAGGATACCCGCGAGAGGCCCCGGCTAAACGCGGGAATTGCGAACACCCTGCCGCGGGTGCGAGCCGCACCCGTCCACACGAGCCTCGAGGGCGCGGGAGCGAGATCGGCTCAGCAGCCATGCATCCACGTTAAATGTCAAGCTCCAGGCGATCGCGGCGCGTCTCGGCGTGGGCGAGCCAATGCCCGAAGTGATGATACGCCACGAACAGGGCCGCGGTCAGGATCCACGTGACCGGATAGACCAGCAGCATGGTCTGCAGCGTGTGGTGCAACGGCACCACCACGAGCAGCCACACGACGCGGAACACGACCGTACCGATAACCGTGAGGAGCATGGGGCGCAGGCTCTCGCCGGACCCGCGAATGGCGCCCGACGTGTTGTCGACGATCGAGTAGAACAGGTAAAACGGCGCGATGAAGTGAATCATCGTGGAGGTGTAGGACACGACCGTCGAGTCGTTGATGAAGAAGCGCGCGAGGGGCTCGACGAACGCGAGGAGGAACAGCGCCATGCTCCCGATGACCCCGACCGTGATGATGAGCGAGACGTGGTATCCGCGCCGCATGCGCTCGTAGTTGCGCGCGCCGAAGTTCTGCGCGGAAAACGTCGTCATGGCGACGCCGAGCGCCTCGGTGACCATCCAGACGATCCCGTCCAGACGGGCTGCGAGCCCCCACCCGGTCACCGCATCCGCACCGAAGGAATTCACCGTCGACTGCACGATGATGTTGGAGATCGAGTACAACGACGACTGGACCGCCAGCGGCAGGCCCGTCGCGAGCATGCTTCGGCAGATGGAGCGATCGATGCCGAGTCGCCGGGGATCGAGCCTCCACGCGCCCTGGGCACGCATGAGCCTCACCATCACCATCGAGGCATTGATGGTGATGGTGAACGCCGTGGCGATACCGCACCCGAGCGCCTCCATCTTGAACCCTGCGACGAAAATGAGGTCGAATGTGACATTGAACACGCAGCCCGATGCGATGATGAGGGCGGGCGCCCGCGTGTCGCCGACGGCACGGAGCAGCGCCGTCCCCATGTTGAGCACGAGCGAGAACACCATGGCGCCAAAATAGCAGCGAGAATACGCCAAGGCCTCCCACATGAGCTCGCGCGGGGTGCCCATGAGGGTAAGGACGGCGGGTAGAAACACGACGCCCAGGACCGAGATGAACGCCCCCACGACGAGCGCGAGCGTCATGGCGGTATGCACGGACCTGGATAGGCGCTCATCGTCGTGCTGCCCAAAGAACTGCCCGGTGATGACGGCGCAGCCGGCACCGAGACCGACGCAAAAACCGATGGCGAGCTCGGAGAGCGAGAGCGTCGATTGGATACCGCCCAGCGCGATCTTTCCACCGAACTGACCGACGATATAGGTGTTGATGAGGGCGTAGGCCTGCTGGAAGAAGGAGCTGAAGAAGATCGGCACGCACAGCGCGAGCAGCTGCCTCCAGATCACGCCCTGTGTGACGTCGATTGACCCGTTAGCGGCTCGTTTTGCCATGCGCTCCTCCACACTCTAGGAATCTGCCAAGAAAAAAGCTCGACCTGCACGTCGGTCCGGGGCCGGCATAATCTCTTCGGGCGTGGTGGCGCTTCGCTCCACAAAAACGCCCTGCGAGAATATGCCGGCCCCGGACCACCCGAGTAGGACCTGCAGGCAAAACGCAGCTATGCGAACATGCCCGGCTTATAGGTATAGCCGTTATCCACATGCGGGCAGAGCTGCCAAAACGCGACAGCGCTCGCGGCGGCAACGTTCAGGGAATCCACACCGTGCGCCATGGGGATGCGGACGGTCCTGTCGCAGCCCACAATTGTCTTTTGTTGAAGACCCGCGCCCTCAGTGCCCATAAACACCGCAAGGCGCTCGATGCTCTGGAGCGCAGGGTCATCCAGTGAAACCGAGTCGTCGGAAAGCGCCATCGCGGCGCACGTGAAACCGGCGTCATGCAGGACCGACAAACCGTCGCGAGGCCAGGCGCGCGCCTCGGAGCCGATGCGCGTCCAGGGCACTTGGAACACCGTGCCCATCGAGACGCGCGCGGAGCGGCGATACAGCGGGTCGACGCACGTGGGGCTCGCCAGGATGCCGTCGACGTTGAGGGCTGCCGCGGAGCGAAAGATGGCGCCGACGTTCGAGTGGTCGACGATGCCCTCGAGCACGCACACGCGCACCGGACGGCCCGCGGCGCGCTCGACGAGCCCCGCGAGGAAATCACGCGCATCGGCCAACGGAGGACGGCGGAACGCGGCGAGGGCACCCCGCGTCACCGAGAACCCGGTGAGCTGCTCGAGGAGATCCATCTCGCCGATGAAGACCGGGATATTACGTTCGGGATGATTGTCGGCCAGCTTCTCGAACAGCGGACGCAACTGATCGAGCCAGCGTTCCCCTAGAAGAAAGCTCAGCGGCTCAAGTCCGGCCTCGACAGCCCGCTCGATCACCTTTGCGCTTTCCGCGATGAATATCCCCTTTTCGGGCTCGAGCACCGATCGAAGCTGGCGCTCGGTCAACTTCGTGTAGGCCTCCAACCTGGGATCATCGAGGCTGGCGACATGAATGACATCGATATGCCCCATCGTTATCGAGCGGGGACGATCTCGATGTAGAACCCGTCCGGGTCCTCGATGAAGTAGATGCCCATGGAGGGGTTCTCCTTCACGATGCAGCCCAAGGACTCGTGAAGCTCATGCGCGGCGTCGATGTCATCGACCTCGAAGGCGAGGTGGATGTCGCGACCGCCCTGGTTGTACGGCTCCACGCGTCCTCGGTTCCACGTGAGCTCCAGAAGATGATCGGACGAGTCGTTGCCCAGGAAGACGAGCTTCCACGACCCGTCCTCGGGCCCTTTCTCGCGGACGGGCACAAAACCGAGCGCCCGCTCGTAAAAATTGAGCGACGCGTCGAGATCGAGCACGTGGATCTCCGTATGAGCCATCTTGAAATTCATCATGCACCTTTCCTATGGTGAGCGCCACGGGCGAACAAGCGCCCTGGCGATGGGAACCTACATAAGCCGAAAACCAATCAGTGCGACCACCAAGGCGAAGCACACACCGTCCACCCCGCGACGCCCTGACGTAACCAACAAGCTACGACGACACCTTGCGATAGGTGACGAACTCATAGCGCAGGCCGGCGTCTCCCTGGCCCTCTTCGATCGTGCGCTCGCCTTGGCGCTCGGCCGCCTTCCACGCGGCGTCCTCGTCGAGGTTCGGAAAGAAGGTGTCTGCGGGGTGCACCACATGGTTGCGCGTGACCTCGGCCTCGACGCAATAGGGCAGGAACTGCTCGTACACGGCTCCCCCGCCGATGACCCAAGCAACGTCCTCATCCGCTACCGCAGTAAGCGCCTCATCGACCGAATGGACGACCTCGAAACCCTCGCGCGTAAACGAGCCGTTCCGCGTGAGGACGATATTGCGACGGTCCTTGAGCGGACGGCCGCCGGGAAAGCTCTCCAGGGTCTTGCGGCCCATGATGACGGGATGCCCTTTGGTGCACGTCACGAAATGACGCATGTCAGCGCGATTGGACACGACCATGTCCCCATCGCGCCCGATCCCCCAGTCGTCGCAAACCGCGACGATGGCTTTAAGCTGGCAAGTCATGTAAATCTCCTATCAGAGCAACCATCGACCGCGTGCCGTCCCAAACCGACGTTTATCGTCTGCGCGCAGTTCCGCACGAGTCGAAGAGCCCAGCGGGCTCTTCGTGCGAGCCAGGACTGCCCGAGCACGGACGATATGCACCGGCCCGAGACACATGGGGTACGTTACACCGCGATCGGGATGTTCTTGACCTGCGGGCCGTGGTTGTAGTCCTCGACGATGAGATCGTCGGTCGTGAAATCGTAGAAGTTCGTGACTTCGGGATTGAGCGACACCTTGGGCGCGGGGAACTGCGGGCGCTCGATGAGCTCGCGCACGATGTCAACGTGACGGTCGTAGATATGCGCATCCACGATCACGTGCAGCAGCTCGCCGGCAATCATGTCGCAATGTCGCGCGACCATCATGAGCAGGATCGCATACTGGCACACGTTCCAGTTGTTCGCGGCGAGGATGTCCTGGCTGCGCTGCATGAGCACCATGTTGAGCACGGGCTTGTCGCAGCCGGGCTCGGAAGTCACGTTGTACGTCACCGAATACGCGCACGGGTACAGGTGCATCTCAGAGAGATCGGAGAACGTGTACATGTTCGTCATGATGCGGCGCGAGTACGGCGTGTGCGTCAGATCGTAGAGCACGCGATCCATCTGGTCGAAGTCGCCCTCCCTGTAGTGCGACTTCTGCGCGATCTGGTAGCCGTACGCCTTGCCGATCGAGCCGGTCTCGTCGGCCCACTGATCCCAGATATGGGAATTGAGGTCGTTGATGTTGTTGGACTTCTTCTGGTAGATCCACAAGATCTCGTCCATGGCGGACTTGAGCGCCGTGCGGCGCAGCGTGAGCGCGGGAAACTCCTCGCGCAGGTCATAGCGGTTGGTCACGCCGAAGTTCTTGATGGTGTAGGCGGGGGTGCCGTCCTCCCAAACCGGGCGGACCTTCTCCCCTTCCGTCGTGGTGCCGTGGTCCAAGATGTCGCGGCACATTGTCACAAATAGCTTGTCGGCCTTGCTCATGGCAACCTACTTACGCTTGAATTGCTCGTTCATCTGCATGAGCTTGTCCATATCGGACATACCGCCCATGCCGCCCATCTGGTTCATGAGCTGGTTCATGTTCATGCCGCCCATGCCGGGCATGCGCATCTTCTTGCCCTTCTTACCCTTTTTGCCCTTCTTGCCGCCAGTCTGCTGCTGGGCCATGGCACGAACCTTGCCCATCATCTTGTTCATCTCGCCCCACTGCTTCATGAGGGCGTTGACGTCGGTGGGCGTGAGGCCGCAACCGCGCGCGATGCGGGCGCGGCGCTGTCCGTTGATGATGGAGGGGCGGCGGCGCTCCTCGGCCGTCATGGAGAGGATGATGGCCTCGTTGCGGTCGAAGACCGCCTCATCGAGGTTGCCGCCCATCTGGTTGAGCGCGCGCTGGCCACCGGGCAGCATCCCCAGGATGCCCTTCATGCCGCCCATCTTCTTGACGGCCTTCATCTGCTCGAGCATGTCGTCCATGGTAAAGCCGTCGCGCAGCATGCGCTCGGCGGAGGCGAGCTGCTCGGCGGTCGCGGCCTCCTGGGCCTTCTCGATGATGCCGATGACGTCGCCCATGCCGAGGATGCGCTTGGCCATGCGCTCGGGACTGAACACCTCGAGGGAATCGGGCTTCTCTCCCATGGAGACGAACTTGATGGGCTTACCGGTGACCTCGCGTACGGAGAGCGCGCCACCGCCGCGGGCATCGCCGTCGAGCTTGGAGATGATCACGCCGTCGAAGTCGGTGCGCTCGGCGAAGGTGGACACCACGTTGACGATGTCCTGGCCCGTCATGGCGTCGACGACCATGAGGACCTGATCGGGCTTGACCGCCTTCTTGATGTCGACGGCCTCCTGCATCATCTGCTCGTCAATTTGCAGGCGGCCGGCGGTGTCGACGATGACCACGTCGCGCATGGTGTCCACGGCCTCGCGGATGGACGCGCGGGCGATCTCGACCGGATGCGCGCCGTCGCCGCGGAAGACGGGCACGCCGATCTCGCCACCGAGCGTGGCGAGCTGGTCGGCAGCGGCGGGACGGTAGACGTCGCACGCCGCCAGAAGCGGGCTCTTGCCCTGCTTCTTGAGCATGTAGGCGAGCTTGACGGCGGCAGTGGTCTTACCGGAGCCCTGCAGGCCCACGAGCATGATCACGTTGGGGATGCGGCTCGAGAGCACGAGCTTGCTCTCGGTACCGCCGAGCAGCTCCGTCAACTCGTCGAGCACAATCTTGACGACGTTTTGCGCCGGCGTGAGCGACTCGAGGACCTCGGCGGTGAGGCAGCGCTCCTTGGTGCGCGTCACGAAGTCCTTGACCACGCGGTAGTTGACGTCGGCCTCGAGCAGCGCCATGCGGATCTCGCGCATGGCGACGTTGATATCGGCCTCCGTGAGCTTGCCCTTGCCGCGAAGGCGGTCAAAGGTGTCGTTGAGGCGGTCGGAGAGGTTGTTGAACATGGGGGCTCCTATCGGCTCTCGACGCTCCGAGTGGGCTGCATGTCTGGACACCTCACTACCCAGACAGTCCTCGCCGCTCCGCGGCTGCGGAACTCGCGATGAGCTGTGCAGGCATGCAGCCCTGCGCAGAAATCCGTACTCGTGGCGGGTACTCAAACGGCTTAATTGTACCGCAGGGGGTGACGATGGAACCGTTCCTAATCCACATTTTGGTGAGGCGGGCAAGCCCTCACAATCTTTCGGAACACACATCTCGTTATATCTCATGCCAGCATTACCGCTTGCCATGTTTAATCATCCGTTCACCGGTATTAAAAATATAGCAAGATGTATAGAAAAGACTGGCATTAAGATTCAAGACAACGTATGCATACGATTAATAATCAAGGAGATCTTCAGACTCAAGGAGGCACACATGTCCACAATCTCACGCAGGTCGTTTATCGCAACAGGAGCGGCTGGCATGACCTTGGCTTTCGCCGGTTGTTCGTCTGGCGCCGCGACAGGTTCGCAGGAGACTCCCTCGAGCAACGTGGCCGCAACCCAATTAATCGTCGTCGAAGGTTTTGATTGGGGTCCAAACGTCACGAAAACCGTGATCGATTTTGGTAACGAAATCGACCCTGAGACGATAAGCGCTGCTGCATTTACCGTCTCTGATCGCCGACAGGATTATGTCGATGATCCCGATGCTGCAGATGGCGTCGGCATCGTGGAACACGATCGAACGGTTTCCGATGCCTACCCCAGCGATGAAAAGGGCAATAAGGTCGAGGAGGGTTCCCGCTATGTCACTCTGGATATGACAGTCGGACCTTCGGATGGCAACTGTCAGATTTGGCTCGACTCGAAGAGCATGAATTTCTGGAGCGATCCCTATGAGCTTAACATTGCGCTCAGCGATGACGCCGCCCTCGCGTTTGCTGATGGCACACCGGTAAAGACGCTTGAAGTCTCGACCGAAGGGCTCATCGATTCAATGTACTGCCCGGTCATGGATCTTTTCACGTCTGAGTCCTTCGAAGCAAGCGACGGAACAGCGCTCACCTACGCTTCCTTCGAACCCGAAGCGGATGATCTAAAGCACCCGCTCGTCATTTGGCTCCACGGCGCAGGCGGCGGTGGCACCGATGTGAGGATGGCAGTCTATGACACCAAGTGCACATCGCTCGTTCAAAATGACTTCCAGGAAAGCATGGGCGGCGCATACATCCTCATTCCGCAATGCAATGGCTTCTGGCTCCAATATGAAGGGATGGACGACGCTGACGTACTCGATAATCCCGGCACCGACTCGATCTGGAAGCCTGCAGTCCTGGAACTCATTGATACCTATGTGGAGGAGCATCCCGATATCGACCCTGGCCGCATCCTAGTAGGCGGTTGCTCGAACGGTGGTTACCTCACGCTCGACCTCGTTTTCGAGCGCCCAGACTATTTCGCTGCCGCCTTCCCCATCAGTGAGGCATACAGGGATTCTGGAATCTCTGACGAAATGATTGAATCGATCAAGGATCTCCCGATGTGGTTCGTCTATACGCACGCGGACATCGTGGTCGACCCAACCGTCTACGAGGACCCGACAATCGAGCGGCTTAATTCAGTCGGAGCGTCAGACCTGCACGTCTCGGTCTACGACGACGCAACGATTCTCGATGGAGAATTCGCTGGGTATACCTTTGAACAAGGACACGAGGCATGGATCTACTTCTTCAACGATCAGTGCACCGATGAAGACGGACTGGATATGTGGGACTGGCTCGCAAGTACTGCCAAGTAAGTGCACGCAATCCTAGCGCTGGGTGCGCGCAAGAAATGCGCACCCAGTGCTCAAGAAATCGGATCGAACAGAGAATAGCACGCGTCCCTACTCCCCCACGAGCGCGCGGCAGAAATCGTGTGCGTCGAAGTCCTGAAGGTCCTCGATGCGCTCGCCTACACCCACGCGGAGAATGGGAAGCTTGAGCTTGGAGGCCACCGCGAGCGCGATGCCGCCCTTGGCGGTGCCGTCGAGCTTGGTCATGATCACGCCGTCGAGCCCCAGGGCCTCGTTGAACTCGAGTGCCTGGTTGAGACCGTTCTGGCCGGTCCCGGCATCGAGAACAAGCACCACGTGCACCGGCATGGGTCCCGCCTTGCACTTCTCGGCGCGCTTGCGGGTCACGTTCACAACCTTCGCAAGCTCGCGCATGAGGTCAGCCGAAGTGTGCAAGCGGCCGGCGGTATCGATAAGCACCAGATCAGCTCCCTGCGCGTCGGCCTCGTCGAGCACGTCGTAGCAAACGCTCGCGGGGTCCGAGCCGCGGTCGCGCTTGACTACAGGCACGCCGGCGCGCTCTCCCCACACATCGAGCTGCTCGATAGCCGCGGCGCGGAACGTATCGGCCGAGCCGATCACCACGCGCTTGCCCGCCGCATGGGCCTCGGCGCTCGCGATCTTTCCCACCGTGGTGGTCTTGCCGGCGCCGTTGATGCCCACGAAGAGCACGCAGCTCGGCGTGTCGTCGAAGATGTCGCTCTCGGGCTCGATGAAGAACTCCCGCAGCCGCTCGGCGAGGGCGGCGCGAAGCTGGTCGGCGGTCTTGAGGTTCTTTCGGGCGGCCGTCTCGCGCAGGTCGTCAGTGACCCGCATGGCGATCTCGCCGCCCATGTCCCCCATCACGAGCGTGTCCTCGAGCTCCTCCCAAAAGCTCTCGTCCACCTCGCCGCCAAAGTAGAAGACCTCGTTCAGGGCCTCGCGGCTGCGCTCGAGCCCGCGCTTAAGAGAATCGAACAATCCCATTAGTCATTCACGACCTTTCCGGTTTCGCGATCGAGTTTTTGGCTGACCACACGGCTCACGCCGTCGGCTTGCATGGACACGCCGTAGAGGACGTCGGCGTCCTCCATGGTGCGGCGCTGGTGAGAGATGACGAGCAGCTGCGTCGTCTTGCGCAGGTAGTCGATGGCGCCGATGAGCTTGGAGAGGTTGGAGTCGTCCAGCGCCGCCTCGACCTCATCGAGCACGTAGAACGGCACGGTGCGCGTGCGGTACACGGCGAACAGCAGCGCCAGCGCCGTGAGGCTCTTCTCACCGCCGCTCATGAGCATCATCTTGGTGATGCGCTTGCCGCGCGGCTGGGCGACGACCTCGATGCCCGTCTCGGCCGGGTGCTCGGGGTCGGTCATCTCCAGATGAGCCTGACCGCCCGAGAAGAGCATGGAGAAGACCTCGCGGAAGTTCTCGTCGACCTTCTCGAAGGTCGTGAGGAAGCTCGTGCGCATCTTGCGGTCGATCGCCGCGGTGATTTTGGTGAGCGCCTTGCGCGCGCTCTCGAGGTCCTCCAGCTGCGCCGCGATGTAATCGGCGCGCTGCTTGAGGGTCTCGTACTCCTCCATGGCCACCTGATTCACGGGGCCGAGGTTGTTGATCTGACGCACGAGGCTGTTGAGCTCCCGCTCGGCGGCCGCGCGGTCGTCCGGGGCGGGGAGCTGCAGCGCCTCCTCGAGCACGGTGGTCCCATCGGCCGTGATGGCGCGCACGGCGGCCTCGACCTGCACCTCGAGCTTGCCGCGCGCGACCTTGGCGTCGTTGACGGCGGCGGTGGCCAGATCGACCTCGACCTTGGCGCGGGCGACCTCGCCCTTGGCGTCCTCGATGGTGCGCTTGAGCGAGGCCGAATCGGCCTCCTCGAGCGAGGCGCGGTCACGCAGGCGCGCCGCCCAGTCCATCGCCCGCTCGGACAGCGCCTGGTAGCGGTCGTGCAGCGGGTCGACGCGCAGGCGGAGCACCTCGAGCGAGCGGGCCGACTGCTCGGTGCCGCGAATGCGCCGGTCGATCCCCTCGAGCCGGCGCTCGAGCTCGGGCACGCGGGCCGAGAGGCTCTTGACGCGCTCGTTGGCGCGCGCCAAGCGCACCTTGGCATCGGCGAGCTTTGAGCCGGCCTCGGCGTCATCGCGTCGGACACGCTCGAGGTCGTCTTGCGCCTCGGCTATGCGCCGCCCAAGGTCATCGAGGCGTTCGCGCGCCTCGTCTCGGGTCTGCTCGAGCTCGTCGACGCGCGGCTGAGCCTCGCGCACGGCCGCGGCGGCCTCCTCGCGGCGCCGCGCGAGGTTTGAGCGCTCACCGAGCTTGACGGACAGCGAGTGCTCCATGCGCCCGACTTCGGAGAGCAGCGAGGAGCGCTCGCCCTCCAGGCGGGAGATGGAGCCCGCCGCGTCGCGCTCGGCCGCGCGGGCCTGCTCGATGGCGTCGGCCGCCTCGGCGACGCGCTCGACGGCCCGGTCGAACACCGCCACGAGCTCGGGCTCGAACCGCTCAAGCTCGCGGATGCGGCGCTTGCGCTCCAGCGAGCCGACCGCGGCGCCGCTCGAGGCGCCCACGCGCACCACGCCGCCATCGCGCACGCGCGCCCCCTGGGGCGTGACGTAGAGGACGCCGGGCAGGGCGGGCGCCGCCAGCGCCTCGTCAAGCGTGTCCACCACGTACACGTGGCCCAACAGCGCAGCCACCGCGGGCGCGTACCCGTCCCGCACCTGAAGGCGCTCGACCAGGCGATAGCCCGGTGCGCCATCGCATGCGGCGGGGGCGTCGACGTCGCGCGCGAGCAGAAGCGCCTCGCCGGTGGCGTCGCCCGCCTCGAGCGCGAACGACGCGGCGCGCGCCAACGCCGGCCCGCTCATGCACACGAGCGCGTCGATGTCGCCGGCGAGCAGCTGCTCCACCAGGCCCTCGATCTCCACCGGTGCCTCGATCACGTCGCCCAGGCGCGCCGCGATCGCATCGGGGTGGTTGCTCACCACCCGCGCCGTCAGCGGCGAGGCGTCGCTCAAGCTCGCGTCGACCTTACGAAGGCCGGAGAGCTCGGACCGCACGTCCGCGAGCTTCTCGCGCGCCCGCACCTCCTTGTCGCGCAAATCATCGAGGGCGGCGAGCGCCACATCGACGGCACCCTTCGCCTCATCGCGCCGGTCGCGCGCCCCCTCGAGCTCGGCCTCGAGCTCCTCGACGCGCGTGCGGCGAAAATCGAGGGACGCCTGCAGCTCGTCGGCCTCCTCATCGATCTGCTCGAGGCGCCGCGCGTACATGCCGTCCTCGATCTCGGCGTTGGAAAGCGTCTCCTTGACCTTGACGAGGTCGAGCGAGGCGGCATCGGCCGTCCGCTGCACCTCACGCTGCTCGCGGACGAGGGCCGAGATCGCCTCGTCCAGTTCGACGCGGCGCGCATGCAGCTCATCGGATGCGGGCTCGAGGGCGGTCACGTCATCGGAGGCGACGGTTGCCGCCGCGCGCTCCTCATCGAGCTGGCGGTTGACATCGGAGAGCTCCTCGACGGTGCGGCGGCGCTGATGCTCGGAGCCGGACAGGGTCCCGCGCATCTCGGAGAGGCGGGCGACCATGTTGCGGCCCTTTTCCTCAAGCAGGCGCATGTCGGAGCCGATGCGCCCCACGACGTCTTGCATATGGCGGCGCTGCTCGCCCAGGTCGCCCACGAACAGGCCCTTCTCCTCCAGCATGACCTGGAGCTTTTCGAGCTCGCGCTCCTTCTCGGAGAGACGGTAGCGCGCGAGCTCGAGCGAGGCCGCGCTCTCGCGCGAGGAGGCCTCGAGGTCGACCCACTGGGCCTGGAGCTGGCGGAGCTCATCGACCGCGAGGATCTGCGTGAGCTCGTTTGCGCGGGAGGACAGGTCCTTGTACTTGCGCGCGCGGTCGACCTGACGCTCGAGGGGTTTAAGCTGGCGCGAGATCTCGCGGTTGATGTCGCGGGCGCGCGTGAGGTGCTCGTCCATACTCTTGATCTTGCGCAGGGCGCGCTCCTTGCGCCGCTTGTGCTTGGAGATGCCCGCGGCCTCCTCGATGAGGCTGCGGCGCTCCTCGGGACGGCTCTGCAAAATGGCGTCGAGCTTGCCCTGGGAGATGATGGAGTGCGTGTCCTTGCCCAGGCCTGAGTCGTGCAGGATGTCTTGGATGTCCATGAGTCGGCACGGGCTGGAGTTGATGAGGTACTCGCTCTCGCCCGAGCGGTACATGCGCCGCGTGATGGCGACCTCGTTGAAATCGACCGGCAGCATGTGGTCGGAGTTGTCGAGGACGAGCGTGACCTCCGCCACGCCGACGGGCTTGCGCGCCGACGAACCGGAGAAGATCACGTCCTCCATGGCCTGGCCGCGCAGCTGCTTGGCGCTCTGCTCGCCGAGCACCCACAGGATGGCGTCGGACACGTTGGATTTGCCCGAGCCGTTGGGGCCCACGATGACAGTGAGCCCCGGCTCGAACGTCATGTGCGCGCGGTCGGCGAAGGATTTGAATCCCTTGAGGGTGAGCGACTTCAGGTACACGGTGCCTCGCTATCCGAGCTTCTTCTTCAAGATAACGCCGTTCGTGGTGTACCCCATGCGATCGAGCGCATCGAGCGCCGCCGCCGCCTCGGCTTCCTTCTTGGACGAGCCGGTGCCGCGACCGCGACGGACCCCGCCCACCAGGGCGACCGCGGTGAAGGTGGGCTCGTGGGCCGGGCCATCCTCCCCCACGACCTTATAGGAGGGCGCCTCCATATGGTCGGACTGGACGCACTCCTGCAAGAAGCTCTTGGGGTTGGACGGATGCTCCGCGCGCTCGGTCGCCAGATGCGGCTTGAGCGTGCGCATGATGAACGTCTCGGCGGCCTCCCAACCCCCATCGAGGTACAGCGCGCCCACGAGCGCCTCATAGACGTTCTCGAGGGCGGAGTGCATGCCGCGGGCCCCGGTGCCCTGCTCGGAGGCGCCGAGGATGATCACCTGGTCGATCCCGAGCTCGCGGCCCACGTCGGAGAGCGTGGCGCCCGAGACGAGCGAGACCTTGAGGCGGGTGAGCTTTCCCTCGTCGAAATCGCCATACGTCTTGAACAGGGAGAGCGCGACGACCGACCCCAGGATCGAGTCGCCCAAAAACTCCAGGCGCTCGTAGGAGGCCGAGACGGGCTCGCCCTCGACGGCGGAGGGGTGCGTGATGGCGCTGCGGAGCAGCGAGGTGTCGTTGAATGCGTGCCCGCAGATCTCCTGCGCGCGCTCGAGCTTCTCGCGGATGGACAAGGTCGCTATGCCTCCAAGGTCTGCTCGATGGCCTCGATGGCCTCGGCCACGGAATTGATGGCCATGAGCTTGTCGTCGTCAATCTCGATATCGAACTCGTCCTCCATGGCGGTCACGAGCTGGAGGCGGTCGAGGGAGTTGGCGTCGAGGTCGTCAAAGGTGGTCGCCTCGGAAAGGTCATCGGGCTCCACGCCGAGCACATCCGCGGCGATGTCGCAGACCTTGTCGAAAATTTCCGTGCGATCGAGCGTCATGGGGGATACTCCCTTCAACAGGGCCGCCGCACGCGCGCCGGCCATTCACACATGTTGGTCATTCTACCCCAAGCGCGCGATGCCTACGCGGGCGACCGCCGCAGCGCGTGGGCGCCCAGCCAACGCCCACGCGACGGCGGCGCGCCGTGAGCGCGCGAGCGGGTCTCAGGCCCCGATGGACGCCGGACGCCCCGCAGGCGACGGCAACGCCCGCGCTACGCGTCGAGCCCCATGGCGTCGGCCACGCGATCGACGAGCCCCTCGCGCACGCACTGCGCGCAGGCCAAGGTGCCGTTCTTCACGGCCTCGACGCTCGTGGCCCCATGGCCGATCATCACCACGCCGCGCAAGCCCAGCAGCACCGCGCCGCCCTTGGCGTCGCCGGACAGCTTGCGCTTGAGCTGGCGGAGCATCGGCTTCATGAGCACCGCGGAGACCTTGCCCGCAAGCGATGAGGTCAGCCCGCGCTTGAGCTCCTCCATCATGAACTTGGCCGCGCCCTCGATGGATTTGAGGGCGATGTTGCCGGCGAAACCGTCGCACACCACGACGTCGAAGTTCCCGCTCGTGAGGTCCGTGCCCTCGCAGTTGCCGGCAAAACCCGGGACGAACTGTCTCATGAGCGGAAAGCATGCATGGGTGAACGCGCTGCCCTTATGCTCCTCGGTGCCGTTTGACAGTAGGCCGACGCGCGGGTGGTCGATGCCCAGGACGCACGACGCGTACGCCGCGCCCATCTGCGCGAAACGCACCACATCCAGGGGCTCGACGTCGGGGTTGGCGCCCATGTCGCACAGCACGGTCAGCCCTCCCGCGCGATTGGGCAGCGCATTGGTCAGGCAGGGGCGGATCGCCGTGCGCCTGCCTTCGAGGGACGCCTTGAACGGGGTCACGTAGGCGGTGCCGGCAGCGGTGACGGCGCCGGTCGACCCGGCGGAGAAAAACCCGCCGGCCTGCCCCTTCTTGACCGCGCGGCAACCGAGGACGATCGAGGACTTGCGGCGCGTCATGACCGCCGTGATGGGGTCGTCCTCCATGGTGATGATCTCGGGGGCGACCAGCACCTCGGCGCGCTCGTGCGTCGCGCAGAACTCGGCGATGACCTCCTCGGGGCCCGCGACGAGGACCTCGAGGTCCGCATCGGCCTCGAGCGCGGCCTCGATGCCCGCAAGCACGACCTCCGCCGGCTCGTCGCCGCCAACCGCGTCGACGCACACGCGAACCTTATCCATGTAAACCCCCTCGATAGAGAAATGGCCGACTCACCGAGCCGGCCATACTGAACTCAACGTAACCGCCAGTCAAGTCTACTCGACGACGATGACCTCGCGGTCCTTGTAGAAACCGCAGTTGCCGCACACGTGGTGCGGGAGCTTCACGGCACCGCAGCGAGGGCAGGTGGACTGGGAAGCAGCGTTGATCTTCATGTTCGTCGAACGACGAGAGTGCGTCTTGGCACGACCCTTTTTTTGCTTAGGTACTGGCATGTTGACCTTCCTTACAACTCATAACTGGCGGCGATTACGCGCAAGCAACGATAGTAGCAGAAATCACCCGCATACACAAAACATTAAAAAACGGACAGGGGAATCAGTCGAGCTTAAGGCCCTTGAGCGCCGCGAAGGGGTTCTCGTCGGAGTCGACCCACGCCTGCTCGGCCGCCTCGGCGCACCCGCAATCGCCCTCGTTGAGGTTTGCCCCGCACGTGGGGCACAGGCCCTTGCAGTCGGGCTGGCACAGCACGACGAACGGCGTGTCCATCACGACGGCATCCGAGATCGCGTCGCCAAGGTCGATCACGCGATCGGGGCCGATGAGCTCGAACCCGTCCTCGTAGCTCTCGGGGTCCTCGGGCTCCTCGAACAGGTAGTACTCCTCGATCTCGCCGGCGACCTCGAAGGCCGCGGGCTCAAGGCAGCGGTCACACTCCCCCGTCACGCTCGCGCGCACGATGCCGGTGACCAGGATGCCGTCGCCCGCGTTCGTGAACACCACGTCGTAGGATGCGCCCTCGGGCAGCGTGAGCTCCTTCTCGCCCACCGCATATCCATCGACGTCGATGTGACCGCTCAGCTGATACGACTCGCCGGGATTCTCGAGCCTGTCGGACAAGTCGACCGCGACCGAACCAAGGCAGCTCATCTTACCAGCCCTGATTCTGGTTCTGGGCGGCACTGTCGTTGAGCTGCTGGCGGCAGCGGGCCACCGTGCCGGTGAGCGACTTGAGGTTCTCCTCGAGATGCGTGAAGACCTGCTCGGCGTAATCCTCGGCGGCGTACCGGGTCTCGCGCTCGTACTGATTGGCGCGGTCGCGGATATCGTCGGCTTGCTGCTGGGCGAGGCGGACGATCTCCTGCTCGGAGGCGATGGTGAGCGCCTGCTGCTGCGCGTCGGCGATGATGGAGTCCGCCTGGGCGGCTGCGCTTGCGAGAAGCTCCTCGCGCTCCTTGAGGATGCGGCGGGACTTCTGCCATTCCTCGGGATAGCTCATGCGAATCTCGTCGAGGATGTTGAAGAAGACGTCGGTCTCGATGATCTTCTGCTGCGCGCTCTTGCCAAACGGAGGGCGCGCCTCCTCGATGATGCCCTCGAGCTCATCGACAAGGCTCTCGATGCGCTCACCCGGGAGGTTATCGACCGGCATGAGGGTCTCCTTTCTGCTGTTTCACTCTAACGGATTATGGTACCACAACGTATCTTTGAGCGATTGCGGCAGGTAGCCTACGCAAAACGTCCCTTGAGCGCACGGTCGACGCACGCGGGGACGAAGCCGCTCACGTCCCCACCGAACGAGGCGATCTGGCGCACGACCGAGCTGGAGAGGTACCCGTATTCGGGGGAGCTCATGACGAAAATCGACTCGAGCCCGGAGTCGAGACGGTAGTTGAGGTCCGCCTGCTGCAGCTCGTACTCAAAGTCGGTCATCGCGCGCAGCCCCTTGACGACGGCGCCGGCACCCACCTGGGCGGCGAAATCGACCAGAAGGCCCGTGAACGGCCTGACGTCGACCCCTTCGAGTCCGGCGAGCGCCTCCCTCGCGAGGTCGACGCGCTCGTCGAGGGTGAACGTGGTGCCCACGCCGTTTTTCCCCAGGCTCTCGGCAACGGCCACCGTGACCTTGGGGCAGATCCTCAGCGCGCGCCGCACCACATCGATGTGGCCGTACGTGATGGGGTCGAACGTTCCCGGCACCAACACGTGGCGAATGTCGTCAATCATAGGTTCCTCACTGTATATCTCAGCACGTCGATGCACGTCTGCCCATACCGTTTTTCCTTGAGGCCCTCAAACCCCTCGAGAACGAGGGCGGGCGTGGCGGCGGTGCGCTCGAACAGGATGATTGCGCCGGGCGCGAGCAGCCGGCGCTCCGTCAGGCTCGCGGCGAGCTCGATCGCGGGGCGCGTCCCCCAGGCGTAGGGCGGGTCGATGAGGACCGCGTCGAACGGCCCTCCCGGCACGCGACCCCGCCTGGCGGCGAGCAGCACGTCCGCGCACGCCACGGCAAAGCGCTCGGGCGCGCAGCCCACCTTGGACAGGTTGCGCTTCACGAGGGCGGACGCACCGCGGTCGGCATCGAAAAAGGTCGCATGCCCCGCGCCGCGCGACAGCATCTCCAGGCCGAGCGCCCCCGACCCGGCGAACGCGTCGAGCACGCGCGCGCCCTCGATGCCCTCGGCAAGGGCGCTCTCCAGCATCGACGCGATCGCCTCACGGACCCGATCGGTCGTCGGCCTGCTCACCTCGCGACCGCGAGGGGACTCGATCGGACGACCGCGCCATTGCCCTCCAACGATTCTCATCCTCCGCTAACCTCCTTGAACACATCGCCGTAGCGGGACACGACCTCATGCCGCAACGGCAGGGTCGCCACGGCGCCCAGATCGCGCGAGTACCGCAAAAGCTCATCGGCGTCCTCATGCGCGTGCTCGATCACATCGACGTCCGCGTCGAGGTCGACGAACCGCAGCGATACGCCGCCGTGCTGCCTCAACCCGAGGATCTCCCCCTCGTGGCGCAACCTCAAATCCATCTCGGCGAGCTCGAAGCCGTCATCGGTCTTTGCGAGGGCCTCGAGGCGCTCGAGGGCGGGCGTGCGCTTGCCCCGCCTCGAGCGCACCTCGGTGATCACAAAGCACGTCCCCGCAAGCGACCCGCGCCCGACGCGCCCGCGCAGCTGGTGAAGCGTGGCGAGCCCGAAGCGCTCCCCGTTCTCGATGAGCATGACGGTCGCGTTGGGGACGTCGACGCCCACCTCGACCACGGTGGTCGCCACGAGCACATCGATGCGGCCGGCGCGGAAATCGTCGATGACCTCGTCTTTGGCCCGTGCCGACATCTTGCCGTGCAGCATCTCGACGCGCATCGGGGAAAAGACGCGGCGGAGCTCCTCGACCTCCGTTTGGACGTCGTGCAGCGTGACGGCCTGATGGGCCCGCCCGTTCTCGTCCACATCGAGGCCGGGAACGTCCTCCAGGGACTCGGCGCCCTCCTGCGGCGACACCATGGGGCATATCACATATGCCTGCCGGCCCTGCGCCAGCGCCTCGCGAACGGCCCCATACGCGATGTCGCGGTTGGGCCCCTCGAGCACGCGCGTGGTCACGCCCGCGCCCGCGATGGGGCGATGGCGGATGACGCTCGTGTCCAGATCGCCGTACACGGACAGCGCGAGCGTCCGCGGGATGGGCGTCGCCGTCATGACCAAAAGGTCGGCCCCCGGGCCCTTTGAGCGCAAGGCGTTGCGCTGCCCCACGCCAAATCGATGCTGCTCGTCGATCACCACGAGGCCCAAATGCTCGAACGCGACGCCCTCGCCCAGCACCGCGTGCGTGCCGAACAGCACGCTGATCCCCCCGCTCGCCAGGTGCTCGAGCAGCATGGCACGCTCCGCATGGGGGGTGGCGCCCGTCAGCAGGGCCCACGAGACGCCGGCGGCCTCCAGCAGGGGCCCGGACTTGACCGCGTACTGCTGCGCGAGGACGCCGGTGGGCGCCATCACGCACGCCTGCATGCCCGAATCGGCCGCGGCCGCCAGCGCAAAGCAGGCGACCGCGGTCTTTCCCGTGCCCACGTCTCCAAGGAGCAGGCGATTCATCACGCGGTCGCCGCGCGCCATGTCCCCCAGGATCTCGCGGACGGCGGTCTCCTGCTCCGCCGAGAGCGCGAAGGGAAGCGCCGCGCGCAAGGCCTCGACGTGCGCGCCCGGCGCGTGCCGCACGGGCGCGACGCCCAGCAGGTTGACGTCGTTGCGCAGGCGAAGCGCGAGCTGCAGGTACAGCAGCTCGTCATAGGCGAGCCGCTTGCGAGCGAATGCGACCTCCGCCATGAGGCGGGGGAACTGCACGGCGCGGACGACGCGAGAGAGGCTCATGAGCTTGCGGCGCGACCGCAGCGGCGCGGGAACGGGGTCGCAGAAGGTCCCCGCCCCCTCGAGCGCGATCGAGACGAGGCGGCGCATCCACGCCTGGGACACGCCATCGCGCACCGGGTGGACGGGCAGGATCGTGCCCGACGCGCCGTCGCCCTCGAGCCGCTCGTAATGGGGGGCGGCCATCTGTTTGAACCCGTATGCGAATTCGACCTTGCCGATCACGGCGAGCCGCTCGCCGACGGCGAGCTCGCGCGCGATCCACGGCTGCTTGAAGAACGCGATCTTGAGCACACCCGTCGCATCGACCAGGAACACCTCGGTGACGGTCATGCCCCGCTTCGACGTGGGACGATTGGACACCCTGTCGATGGTGCCCACGATCGTGCACACCTCGCCGAGCGGCGCGGACTCGACGGTGTAGGCGCGGGAGAAGTCGAGGTAGCGCGCGGGAACGTGAAGGAGAAGGTCCCCCACACGCTCGATCCCGAGCCTGCGGAGGGCCTCCTCCCTCGTTCCGGAAACGTATTTGAGGCGCGAGACGTCCTCCGCAAGGGAGCACGTGCGCGCGAGGCGGCCCGCTGCGCGCGGAGCGATGCAGGCGTCCGTCATCCCGGATAGCGCCTACTCGATCGAGAAGATGACCGGATAGAGGGGCTGCTCGCCGCGATGCGCGTCGATCTCGAGATCGGGCTGCGCTTCCTCGATGGCGTCGATGATCTCCTGGAACGCGTCGTCGTCGAGCTCCTCGCCCGCCAGGATGGTGAGGGCGTCGCCCTCCTCCTCGTCCATCATGCGGTTGATGCAGTCGAGCGTGACCTGCTTGACGTCGGAGCCGACGATGTCGATGGAATCGCAGATGATGCCCATGACGTCGCCATCGTGGATGGGCGTGCCGTCGGAGGCCTGGCTGTCGCGGACGGCGCGGGTGACCTCGCCATCGCGGACCTCGGCCTTGGCCTCGGTCATGGCCTCGACCACGTCCTCGACGGGGCTGTCGGGCATGACGACGAACAGCGCGGAGAAAGCCTGCGGCACGGTCTTGGTGGGAACGACGAAGACCTGCTTGTCCTCGCAGGCGCTCGCAGCGGCCTCGGCGGCCATGCGGATGTTGCCGTTGTTGGGCAGGATGATGACGGACTCGGCGTTCACGCGGGCGACCGCCTCCAGCAGGTCGGCGGTGGAGGGGTTCATGGTCTGCCCGCCGGAGACGACCACGTCGACGCCGAGGGACTTAAGGATCTCCGCCTCGCCGGAGCCGGCAGCCACGGCGACGAAACCGAGGGCCTTGGCGGGCTCGACAGCCGCGTCCTGGTCGGCATGGATCTTGGCGGTGCGCTCGGCGACCTCGAGGTCCATGTTGTGGATAAAGACCTCGTACACCTGGCCGAACTGCAGCATATGCTCGAGCACGAGGTTAGGCGTGTTGGAGTGCACGTGGACCTTGTAGTCGGGATAGGCGCCCACCAGCAGCTCGCAATCGCCCATGGAGCCGAGGAACTTGAGGACCTCGTCCTCATCGAAGGGCCTTTCGGCCTTGAAGAGGAACTCGTTGCAGTAACGGAACTCCGAGCCCTCCCAGTCGTCGTTCGCCTCGATCTTGACGCGGTCGAGGGCCCCGGCCTTGGCAGAGGTGGCGTCCGCGTCGAACGTCGCGGAGAAGTCCTCGATCTTGGAGGTGCGACCCAGCGCGGCCGCCACGAAATTCTCGAGGAAGATGGCGAACCCGAAGGCCCCGGAGTCGACCACGCCGTTCTCCTTGAGGACGGGCAGGAGGTCGGGCGTGCGGGCGACGGACTGATACGCCTCGACCACGAGGGCGTCGAGGGTCTCCTCGACCGTGAGGCGCTTCTTCTCGCACTCGTCGGCCCTGGTGGAGACATCGCGCAGAACCGTCAGGATGGTGCCCTCGATGGGCTTGCGGACGGCCTGGAAGGCGACCTTGACGGCGCGGCGGAACGCGGCGGCGACGTCGGAGGCGTCGACGGGCTCGCCCGCATCGCGCAGGCCCTCGGCCACGCCGCGCAGGATCTGGCTCGTGATGACGCCGGAGTTACCGCGCGCGCCCATGAGCGAGCCGTGGGTGATGGCCCCGGTGATCGCGTCCATGTCGGCGTCCACCGGCAGCGCGGCGAGCTCCTTCACCACGGACTGAAGGGTGAGGGACATGTTGGTGCCCGTGTCTCCGTCCGGCACGGGAAAAACGTTGAGCTTGTTGATCTCCTCGGCCTTATCGGCCACGGCCGACACCGCGATGGGGAAGCAGGTGCGAATGGTCTTTGCAATCATCAGTACTGGCACTTTCATCTCGAGCATGCAGGGCTATGCGAACGGCGGGCTCCGTTAGAGGCGGGACTTCATCCCGTCGATGTGAATGGCGATCTTGAGCTGCGCCGGGTCGATCTGGGCGATCTCGGACAGCGTGAAGGACACGGAGCTCGCGAGATTCTCGCTCACGGAGCGCATGTTCACGCCCGCCTCGATGACCACATGCAGGTCGACGGTGAGGCCGTCCTCCCCGGCCGTGACGAGCACGCCCTTGCGCAGCCGCTGACCGGGGAGCAGGCGCACGCTCTCGGCGCCCTGCAGCTGCTCGGCCATGCCCACCACGCCATAGCATGACATGGCGGCGTATCCGGCGATATCGGCGATGACGTCGTTCGAGACGTTGAGGGTCCCGGCGATCGGTTCAGTCATGGGATTCTCCTTCCGCACGCACTCCAGGAGAGGCGGTCTGAGCATTCATGTCGTCTATTCTACAACGCCCGGGCGAGGCGGGCCGCCAAAACCAGACGGTCCACATGAGCGCGCGGTCGCACGGCCACGCGCCCCGGGCGCGCGTCAATCCCGTCCGCCGTCCTCGAACTGGCTGTTGTAGAGCTCGGCGTAGAACCCGCCTTTCGCGAGCAGCTCGTCGTGCGTGCCGGACTCCACGATGTCGCCATCGCGGAGCACCAAGATCTTGTCGGCGGAGCGGATCGTGGAGAGCCGGTGCGCGATCACAAAGCTCGTGCGCCCCTGCATGAGGATGTCCATGGCCTGCTGGATGCGCTGCTCGGTGCGCGTGTCCACGTTGGAGGTCGCCTCGTCCAGGATGAGGATGGGGCGGTCGGCGAGCAGGGCGCGCGCGATGGTGAGCAGCTGCTTTTGCCCCTGGCTCACGTTGGACGCGTCCTCATTCAGCTCGAAGTCGTAGCCCCCGGGCAGGGTGCGGATGAAGTGGTCGGCGAGCGCCGCGCGGGCGGCCGCCTCGACCATCGCGTCGTCGGCGTCGATGTTGCCGTAGCGGATGTTCTCGCGCACGCTGCCCTTGAACAGCCACGTGTCCTGCAACACCATGGCGAAGTTTGCGCGCAGGTCCTCGCGGGCGTACTCGCGCACGTCAACGCCGTTGACGCGCACCGAGCCGCCGTTCACGTCATAGAACCTCATGAGGAGCTTCATGAGCGTCGTCTTGCCCGCCCCGGTGGGGCCCACGATGGCGACGGTCTGGCCCGCCTCGACGTCGCAGGTGAAGTCGTTGATCACGATCTTGTCGGGCACGTAGCCGAACCGCACATGCTCAAAGCTCACCGCGCCGTCCGCGCGTGCGAGCTCGGGCGTGACCGCGTCGTCGGCCTCCTCGGGCTCGGCGAGGAACTCGAAGATGCGCTCCGCAGCGGCGGCGAGCATCTGGAGCATGTTGGACACCTGGGAGAGCTGCGTGATGGGCTGCGTGAAGTTGCGAACGTACTGCATGAACGCCTGCACGTCGCCGATGGTGATGGAGCCGCCCACGGCGAGGAACGCGCCCACCACCACGACTGCGACGTAGCCCAAGTTGCCCACGAACCCCATGATGGGCTGCATGATGCCCGAGAGGAACTGCGCGAGCCACCCGGACTCGTAGAGCTTCTCGTTCACCTCGTCGAAATCGGCGACCGCGCGCTCGCCGCGGTTGAACGCCTGGATGATGTTCTGCCCGGCGAAACTCTCCTCGATGATGCCGTTGGCCTGCCCCAGGAAGGCCTGCTGGCGGCGGAAGTGGCGCTGCGAGGCGCGCACCACCAAGATCACGCCCAGCAGCGAGAGCGGCACGGTGAGGAACGTGACCCCCGCGAGCGCCACGGAGAGGGAGAGCATCTGGATGCTGACGCCCACGAGCTGGGCAATCGACGTCACGAGCTGCGTCACGCTCTGGTTGAGCGACTGCCCGAGCGTGTCGACGTCGTTGGTAACGCGGCTCATCACGTCGCCCGTGCTCACGCGCTCGAAGTACGACAGCGGCATGCGGTCGATCTTCTCGATGATCTCGCGGCGCATGCGGTAGCACACGCGCTGGGTGATGCCCGTCATGAGCCAGCCCTGCACCAGGTTCAGGGCGGCCGACGTGAGGTAGATGCACAGGGCCGTGGCGAGGATTCGGCCCACAGCATCGAAATCGACGCCGCCGGTGCCGCCCACCTTGGCCGCGATGCCCTCGAACAGCGTCGTGGTGGCCTCGCCCAGCACGCGCGGGCCCGTCACGTTGAACGCGACCGAGCCCACGGCGCACGCCAGCGAGATCAGCACGATGGGCCAATCGTGCGCGAGGTAGCGCACGAGCCCGAGCAGGGCGCCCTTGAGGTCCTTGGCCTTTTCGGTCGCCGGTCCGCGACCGTGTCCCATAGGTCCCGGCACGTTAGCGCACCTCCCCTTCATCGAGTCCGAGCTCCGCGGAGCTGAGCTGGCTCATCGCGATTTCCCGATACGCGTCGCAGGTGCGCAGGAGCTCATCGTGCGTGCCCTGCCCCACCACGCGCCCGTCGTCGAGCACGATGATCTGGTCGGCGTGCATGATGGTCGCCACGCGCTGCGCCACGATCACGACGGCGCTGCCGCGCGCCTCGCGCGCCAGGGCGGCGCGGAGCTCGGAGTCGGTCTTGTAGTCGAGCGCCGAGAAGCTGTCGTCGAACACCAGGATCTTGGGGTCGATCGCCAGGGCGCGCGCGATCGCCAGGCGCTGGCGCTGCCCTCCCGAGACGTTCGTGCCGCCCTGCGAGATCGGGCTTGCGTAGCCCTCGGGCTTCTCCTCGATGAAATCCGCCGCCTGCGCGATGCGCGCGGCGCGCTCGATGCGCTCGTCCGGCAGGTCCGGATCGCCATAGGCGATGTTGCTCGCGATGTCGCCGGAGAACAGCATGCCCTTTTGCGGCACATAGCCGATGAGGGAGCGGAGCTCCTTGATGTCCATGCGCCTCACGTCGACGCCATCGACCGTGACGCTGCCCTCAGTCGCATCGTAGAGGCGCGGGATGAGCTGCACGAGCGTCGACTTGCCCACGCCGGTCGACCCGATGACGCCGAGCGTCTGGCCGGGTCGGACGGTGAACGTGACGTGCTCGATCGTGGGCTCCTCGGCGCCGGGATAGGCGAACGACACGTCGTCGAAGGAGAGGACGCCCGTCCAGGGGAGCTCCTCGCCATCCGCGGTCATGTGGCGCTGGGCGCCCGTCATGCTCGACGCCGGGTCGGCCACGCTCGACGTGGTGGCCAGCACCGCCTGGACGCGCTCCGAGGCTATGTCGGCGCGCGGCAGCATGACCGCGACCATGGTGATGATCATGAAGCTCATGATCACCTGCATCGTGTAATTCATGTACGCCATGAGGTCGCCCACCTGCATCGTGCCGGCGTCGACGCCGTGCCCGCCGAACCACACGATGGCGATGGATATCACGTTCATAATCATCATCATGACGGGCATCATGAAGCTCATGGCGCGGTTGGTGAAGATATACGTTCCGGTGAGCGCGCGGTTCGCCTCGTCGTAGCGCTCCTCCTCGCTGGCGGAGCGACCGAACGCGCGGATGGGCATGATGCCCGTGATGATCTCGCGCGCCACGAGGTTATTGCGGTCGACGAGGTCCTGCATGCGGCGGAACTTGGGCATGGTGAGGGCCATGAGCAGACCGATGACCACCGAGATGACCACGAGTCCGACCACGATGATCCACTGCAGCCCCGTGGAACCGAAGCCGACCACCTTGGCGACCGCGCCCACGCCCATGCAGGGGGCGAAGAGCACCATACGCATGCACATCACGAGCACCATCTGGATCTGCTGGATGTCGTTCGTCGCGCGGGTGATGAGGGACGCCCCGGAAAACGCGCCCATCTCCGCCGGGGAGAACGACAGGACGCGCTCATACACATCGTGGCGCAGGTCACGTGCGACCTTGGCCGCCGTGCGCGACGCATTGTAGGCGGCGGCGATGGCGCAAAGCGCAGCGACCAGCGCGTAACCGAGCATGATGGCGCCCTCGCGAATGAGGTAGTCGGTCTGGACGGCGCCCAGGTCGATGCCGGCGTTCTCATAGGCGCGCTTGACGAACTCGATGGCCTGCGAGGTGACGATCGTCTCCCCGGAGTCGCCCAGCGCATCCATCAGGGAGCCGCGCGCCGCGACCAGCTCGTCGACGGACATCACGCCAACCTGCACGAGCGTGCGGATATCCTTCATGTCGATGGTCTCTCCCATCACGGACGGCAGCTGCCCGGCAGCGGCTTGCGCGTCGGGCGCGTCGGACGACGGATCGCCCGAGCCGGAGGGCGCGCCTCCCTCCGCCAGCGGGCGCGCCCCGAGCGCCGTGGCGGCGTCCGTGCCCATCGATTCGAGCAGTTGGTCAGACGCGATGCCCTTGTCGAGCTGGAAGACGAGCATCTCGGCCTGGCCGAGAAAGCCCTCGAGCGCGCGACGGTCGTCCTCAGAGCCGATAAACGAGCGCACGCCCGCGTCGTCGGCGGCGCCATATGCGCTCGAGACCTGCGAGACCTCATCGGGCGTCAAGAACAGCTCGAGGTCTGACAGGTCGTCGACGGTGATCTCGTCGGGCACCACGCTCTCGATGCCGCCGCGGCTGATGCCCGTGTCGACGATACCGCTCATGATCGACGGCAGCGTGAGCTCGCTGTACGCCTGGATCATGAGGAGCACGAGCGCGAGCAGCAGATTCGCCTTGTGATGCCTCAAAAAGCTAAATGTCTTCATCTAACCCCCTTGCCCCATTTTTCGAACGTATTTTTTCCAGACCGACCCCATCAAAACAAATGGCTCCCATCTCCATAAAAGCTCGACACTTTAGGTACCTCATGATATTTCCGTCAAAGCGGCGGAACCTCGCGATCGCAGGGCGGCGCAAGCGCGACCAAACCGCCTCGCCCTGCGAGCAGGCGCCGCGCCGTCATATTCCCTGCATTTCATTTCATCCACTCTTATATATACTAAGTACCGTCACGCACCGCATCCCACGCCTCGGTGCGAGTTTTGCCGCGCAATGTGAAGATTTCCCACATGAAGCGGCGTCTATGGTATAGTTCATTGCTGTTTGTTCACGCGACCTCGAATCCGGTCGCCTAAGAAGGGTCACTGACATGTCCAAAGTTTGCGAAATCTGCGGTAAGCACCCCGTTGCTGGTCGCTCCATCAGCCACTCCCACCGCGTCTCCAACCGTAAGTTCCGTCCGAACATCCAGCGCGTGTACGTCGTCGTGAACGGTGTGCGCCGCAAGATGAACGTGTGCACCAGCTGCCTCAAGGCCCAGAAGGTGGCTCGCTCCTAAGCACTCCCCCTCTTTGGACAAACGTTTGCTTGCACGCATCCAACGCCCCGGAACTTCCGGGGCGTTTCTTGTATGCGACGTCGGCTTCTTGTATGTGAACGTCGGTTTCAAACCATCGAATGCGAGAGCCGATTTCAAACCATCGATTTGGCACGTTTTCAACGCATTTTTGTGCGTGAACGCACCTTTGAAATATACCAGGTCTTTCAAGCGTGCGTTTTCGCACATCCAGTCGGGAAGACGGCTCGACGGGAGATGCGACGCGATCAAGAACGTGAAGACGATCGTGCGCGCAGGGCGATCGCGGCTGAGACGCGTTCATTGGTCGAGCAGGCTGCATAGACGCGGCGCTCGATCAGGCAGGGCACGTAATCCGCACCGCGATGCGTACCGAAGCGGAGGGTCCAGAAGCGTCCTCCGTAACGCGCGCACATGCAAGTATGAATGCATGAGTCGCATATTTGAAACGTTCCACTCATCACAATTCTGACACGCTCTCACCATAATTCGAGAAGGAATACGCAGTTGAAGCGCTCCATTCTACCGTTCGCGGCTCTTAGCCTACCATTCACGGCAGTGAAGCGTTTCATTGCGCTACAGTACGAAGCGTTGGGTAAACCCGCTTCTCGTAAAGGAGAGAGCAGTATGGCGAAGAAACCTACCGTTGCCGCCGCCCCCGAAGTCGTAGATTCGATCGAATCCCTTGAGGCCAAGCTCGAGCTTATGCGCGAGGCCCAGGGGATTTTTGCTACCTACTCCCAGGAGCAGGTAGACAAGATCTTCTACGAGGCCGCGATGGCAGCCAACAAGGCCCGCATCCCGCTGGCCAAGATGGCAGTCGAGGAGACTGGCCGCGGTGTCCTCGAGGACAAGGTCATTAAGAACCACTACGCCGCCGAGTACATCTACAACGCGTACAAGAACACCAAGACGTGCGGTGTCATCGAGCGCGACGATGCTTACGGCATCACTAAGATCGCCGAGCCCATCGGCATCGTGGGCGCGGTCATCCCGACCACCAACCCCACCTCCACCGCGATCTTCAAGTGCCTTATCTGCCTGAAGACCCGCAACGCCATCATCATCTCCCCGCACCCGGCGGCCGCCAAGTGCACCATCGCCGCAGCCAAGCTCGTCTTGGAGGCCGCAGTCAAGGCTGGCGCGCCCGAGGGTATCATCGGCTGGGTCGACGTCCCCTCCATCGACCTTACCAATAAGGTCATGGCAGATGTCGACATCATCCTGGCTACCGGCGGCCCTGGTATGGTCAAGGCCGCGTACTCCTCCGGCAAGCCCGCCCTCGGCGTCGGCGCCGGCAACACCCCCGTCATCATCGACGACACTGCCGACATCAAGCTCGCCGTCAACTCCATCATTCACTCCAAGACCTTCGACAACGGCATGATCTGTGCTTCCGAGCAGTCCGTGACCGTTCTTGAGTCCGTCTACAAGGAGGTCAAGGACGAGTTTGCCCGTCGCGGCTGCTACTTCGTCAAGAAGGGCGCCGAGATGGAGGCCCTGCGTGGCGCAATGTTCAAGAACGGCGCGCTCGACCACCGCATCCCCGGCATGCCCGCCGCCAAGATCGCCGAGCTCGCCGGCATCGAGGTTCCCGCCAAGACCAAGATTCTGATCGCCGAGGTCACCTCCACCGACCCCGAGAAGGAGGAGTTCTCCCACGAGAAGCTCTCCCCCGTCCTCGCCATGTACAAGGCCAAGTCCTTCCAGGAGGCCGTCGACAAGGCCGAGCACCTCGTGCTCGCCGGTGGTCCCGGCCACACAGCCTCCCTCTACGTGCACCCTGCGCAGGCCGAGAAGATCGCCCTGTTCGAGGACACCATGAAGGCCTGCCGCATCGTCATCAACACCCCGTCCTCCCAGGGTGGCATCGGTGACCTGTACAACTTCGGCATGAAGCCGTCCCTCACGCTGGGCTGCGGCTCCTGGGGTGGCAACTCCGTCTCCGAGAATGTTGGGGTGAAGCACTTGCTGAACGTCAAGACCGTGGCAGAGCGCCGCGAGAACATGCTGTGGTTCCGTGCTCCCGAGAAGGTGTACTTCAAGAAGGGCTCCACGCCGGTCGCGCTCGACGAGCTCGGCACCGTGATGGGCAAGAAGCGCGCCTTCATCGTCACCGACCAGTTCCTCTTCAAGAACGGCAACACCCGCGCCATCGAGGCCAAGCTCGACGAGATGGGCATTGCCCACGACTGCTTCTACGACGTCGAGCCCGATCCGTCGCTGCAGTGCGCACGTCGCGGCGCCAAGCAGATGGCTCTCTTTGAGCCGGACGTCATCATCGCCGTCGGCGGTGGCTCCGCTATGGACGCCGGCAAGATCATGTGGATGATGTACGAGCACCCCGAGTGCAAGTTTGAGGACATGGCCATGGACTTCATGGACATCCGCAAGCGTATCTTCACCTTCCCCGAGATGGGCAAGAAGGCCTACTTCGTCGCCGTCCCGACCTCCTCGGGTACCGGCTCCGAGTGCACGCCGTTCGCCATCATCACCGACAAGGAGACCGGCATCAAGTGGCCGCTCGCCGACTACGCGCTGCTGCCGAACATGGCTATCGTCGACGCCGACAACTGCATGACCGCCCCGCGCGGCCTGACCGCTGCCTCCGGCATCGACGTCATGACCCACGCCATCGAGTCCTACGTCTCCATCATGGCTTCCGACTACACCAAGGGCCTCTCCGAGCGCGCTGCCAAGCTCGTCTTCGAGAACCTGCCCTCCAGCTTCACGAACGGCGCCAAGGACCCGCATGCCCGCGAGGAGATGCACAACGCCTCCTGCATGGCCGGTATGGCCTTCGCCAACGCCTTCCTGGGCCTCAACCACTCCATGGCCCACAAGCTCGGCGCCTTCCATCACCTGCCCCACGGCATCGCCAACGCCGTCATCCTGACCCGCGTCATGCGCTACAACGCCGCCGAGGCTCCCGTCAAGATGGGTACCTTCTCCCAGTATCCTTACCCCAACGCGCTGCACAACTACGCCGAAATGGCCAAGTACTGCGGCATCGAGGGCAAGGACGACAAGGAGGTCTTCGAGAACTTCATCACAAAGCTCGAGGAGCTCAAGGACTTCATCGGTGTCAAGAAGACCATCGCCGACTACGGCGTCGACGAGGCCTACTTCCTCGACACCCTCGACGAGATGACCGAGCAGGCATTCAACGACCAGTGCACCGGCGCTAACCCGCGCTACCCGCTCATGAGCGAGATCAAGGAGCTCTACCTGGACGCCTACTACGGTCGCGAGCCTCAGGACTACGCCGTCCTGTAGGCACGCCCGTTTCCCGCCCAATATACGCCGCTCGCGCCATTCTCGGCCGAGCGGCGCCCCGGGCGTTCTACGATGGTGCAAGACCTAAGAGAAAGGACGGTAGCGCCATGATTCTTCCCGAGTCCAAGACCGTGCTCGTCGAGCACTCCAACAAGAAGGTCTACGACCTCGGCGACAAGATCGCCAAGGTGTTCAACACCAACAAGCCCGCATCCGATGTGTTCAACGAAGCCCTGAACCTCGCCCGCATCTCCGAGTCTGGCATCCGCACCCCCAAGCCTCTCGAAGTTTCCGAGGTCGAGGGCACTGGTTGGGCACTGCTCACTGAGAAGGTCCCCGGCGTCACGCTTGCCGACAAGATGGCCGCCGAGCCCTCCAAGTTCTACGAATATCTGGAGCAGTTCGTCGATCTTCAAGTCGAGATCCACAGCAACCGCTCCCCCCTGCTCAACCGCCAGCGCGACAAGTACGCCCGCATGATCAACGGCCTTCCCCACATCAACGCCACCACGCGCTACAACCTCATGGAGCGCCTCGATGGCATGAAGAAGGAGTTCCAAATCTGCCACGGCGACTTCAACCCCAGCAACGTTATCGTCGCTGAGGATGGTCAGCTCTACGTCTGCGACTGGGCCCATGCCACCCAGGGCTCTCCTGCAGCCGATGCCGCAATGACCTACCTGCTCTTCGCGCTCACCGACAAGCAGCAGGCCGATGCCTACCTCGAGCTCTACTGCGATCGCGCCGATGTGCCTATGCAGATCGTCCGCCAGTGGATGTCCATCGTTGCCGCAGCCGAGCTCTCTCGCAAGCGCACCGATGTCAACGACGAGTTCCTCATGAGCTGGATCGACGTCGTGGATTACCAGGGCTAAAGCCCAACCACCTTCGCATACAGTGTCAGGCCAAAGGTCCTCGAGCTTGCTCGGGGGCCTTTTTCATTGGAGTGCCCTCATGCGCCCCACGCACTGCACCATGAACCATGCTCCTCGAGCATTGCCTATGGCCGTTCCGAATTACCTATGGCAGCCCATACATTGCCTATGACTATCTTCCCTTTGGAGTCCTCAACCGGCAGAACGCCATAGCCAATTTCATCATGGTCATGGGCAAAGTCGTCGTGAGCATAGTCATTTTATCTTGGGCGACGGGAAATGGGACCAGAAACGTCAGCCAGCGTCAGTGAATGAGATAGGCGGCTATAAGACCCTCGTGGCAGATCATGCGAGCCCCTGCGTGAAGAACATTTGATATTCCAATATCCTCAAGGAGCTGTACACGACGATGGTCCAGTGTCCACTCCATCCCCTCTTCCGAGACGACCGCAGAGGGGCTCAGGGGCACGAATGAAAACGTAGAGCCCTCGCATTCGTCTAAAGCCCAAGAATCGCCCGCCTTGAGCAAGCGAGCGGAATACGCATCTTCTATCCAAGCGATAGGCGCTTTCCACCTGGCAACACAGCCAAGTGCCGCGAGCGCGTGATCAGTCCGGCCACCAGACAGGCACGTACAGAGAATGGGGGCGGAACCCCAACGACCCTCTACAGCGCGAAGGGCGAGGGACAAGTCGGTATAGTCCTTATACGGGTCATACCGTTCGACTTCGCCAACCAGACTTTCAGCGCCTGACAAAGCCGCCTGTACTTGATCGCGTCCAAACGAGGACACCGAGTCGGCATCGCCGCAAAACAAGTCGCAGGAGACATGAGCTGAGATGAGGGAATCGAGGCCACGGTCGACAGCGACGACGTGCGCGCATGACTGCGCGAGACTTGCCAGCATTTCAGCCCCTGTTGCCTCCGGAGAACCGCCAACAATCAACGTGTACGAAAGCAAATCCTCGGTAATCTTTGACGCAAACCGCACTCCCATTGAACACCCCCACCTCACGGCGCCCAAAGGGCGACAAAACGGTACATTTTATAACCCATCATTTCCTTCACGCTCCAACAGCGTCTGTCAAGGATGATTTTACTCGTTTCATCTAGGGGTCGAATCATACCAGTGACGGTATTTTTGTACACTTTATGATGTGCAAGTGGTACGGTAGATACGTCACCGGTTCCACATGCGCCGCAGTGTGTGGACGAACGCAGAGCCATCTGCGTCCTCATCTATCGACCTGCGTTTGCCGAGAGCCCGAGACGTTTTCGTTGGTCCATGGCAGAACGCCGTACACACGATGGAGAGGTTCAGATGGCTGCATCATCGACACCCTCGAAAACCAAATTGAATGCCCCCTGCAAGGCACGACCCTCGAGCACCGAGGACGAACGACCTTCCCTCATGCTCACGAGCGATGACATATATCTCTTCTCGAACGGCATGTGGCAACGCGCCTGGGAGAAAATGGGTGCGCACAGGGATGTCCAGAATGGTACGGAAGGCTGGATGTTCCGTGTATGGGCGCCGCAGGTCGTAAGCGTACATCTCGTAGGCGATTTCAATGGCTGGGATCCCCTCTCAACGCCACTCACCCGCGCCGACAACAGCGACATCTGGGAGGCTTTCGTTCCCGGTCTCCAGCTCGGTGACCTCTACAAATATGCTATCAAGTCCGACGAGGGCGAACTTCTGTGGAAGGCCGACCCCTTCGGGTTCTTTGCAGAAACCTGCCCCGGAACGGCTTCTAAGCTATGGGACATCTCCGGCTACGCCTGGAAGGATGCCACCTGGCTGCGTCGCCGCGCGGAGCGCGATATCATGAAGAGCCCCCTCAACATCTACGAGGTGCACCTGGGCAGTTGGAAGCGCCACGGAAACGAACCTCAGGGAGAGCCGCGCGAGGACGGCACCTGGCCGGGCCCCGGCGATCCCTTCCCCGCCCAGCGCGGCACCTACTACACGTACGACGACCTCTCCGATGAGCTGGTGGCGTACGTCAAGAAGATGGGCTACACGCACATCGAGGTCATGCCCCTCATGGAGCATCCCTTCGACGGGTCTTGGGGCTATCAGGCGACCGGATACTTCGCCGCCACGTCGCGCTACGGCACGCCGCAGCAGCTCATGCACTTCGTCGACAGCTGCCACAAGGCGGGCATCGGCGTGATCCTCGACTGGGTCCCCGGCGGCTTCTGCGCCAACGCGGAGGGCCTCGCCACCTTCAACGGGCACATGCTCTTCGAGCGAGAGATCCATCCCAACTGGGGCACTCACAAGTTCGATTTCGGCCGCCCCGAGGTCCGCAGCTTCTTGGTGTCCAATGTCCTGTTCTGGATTGAGAACTTCCATGTGGACGGCATCCGCATGGACGGCGTCTCGAGCATGCTGTACCTCAACTTCGGCGTGGACAACCCAGCAGACAAAAAGTTCAACAAGTACGGCACCGAGGAGGACCTCGACGCCTCCGCCTTCATCCGCCAAGTCAACTGCGCGGTGGGCAGGGAATTCCCCGACGTCATGATGATCGCCGAAGAGTCCACCGCATGGCCCCTCGTCACGTACCCCGCCGAAGACGGCGGATTGGGTTTCCACCTCAAATGGGATATGGGGTGGATGAACGATACCCTTCACTACATGCAGTGCGACTTCCCGTGGCGTCCGGGCAACCACAGCCTGCTCACCTTCTCGATTATGTATGCGTTCTCAGAGAACTTCGTGCTGCCGCTCAGCCACGACGAGGTCGTGAACGGCAAGTGCTCTCTCATCGGACGCATGCCCGGTGACGACTGGCGCCGCTTCGCGGGCCTGCGCACGTTGTTCTTCTACCAGATAACGCACCCCGGCGCCAAACTCTCCTTCATGGGAGACGAGATCGGCCAGCAGATCGAGTGGCGCTACTACGAGTCCATCGAATGGTTCCTCGCCCACGATTTCGACGCCACGCACGGCGCGCAGCAGCGCTTCATCGAGGCGCTCAACCACCTGTACACCGACCAGAAGGCGCTTTGGCAGAACGCCTACAGCGAAAAGGGCTTCGAGTGGATCGACGCCGACAACTCCGGGCAGTCCATTCTGAGCTTCGTCCGCCACGGTGACAAACCCGCCGACGACCTGCTCGTGCTCATCAACTTCGACCCCGCCTCCTACGAGACCTACCGCGTGGGCGTTCCGCGCGAGGGCGACTGGGAACTCGTCTTCACGAGCGACGACCCCGCGTTCGGCGGTTCTGGCTATCCCAAGGTCGAGATGGCATCCTCCAAGCCCGAGCCTTGGAACGGGCGCGATGAGTCCATCGAGATCTCCGTGCCCGGCCTCGCGGGACTGGTATACCGTCGTCGTCGCGCCTCCTCATACAAGCCGGCCAAACCCGCCAAGAAGGCGACCGGCAAAGCCAAATCCGCTTCCGCGCGTGCGGCCAAGCCAAAAGCGGCTAAGGCGGCTAAGACAGCGAAGGTCGCGCCCAAGGCCGCCAAGGAACCGACCAAGATATCACGTGCAAAGAAGGCCTGATCCAGCACCCTCCGCACTCAAGATGACGCCACGCGCGCCGGGCCGAACGCGCGCGCAGGCGACCATTCCCAACCCGACCCCGAAAGGAAACCATGGACAAGATCTACCAAAGCAAAGAAGAGTTCGCCGAGCAGTATCGCCAGCATGTGCGCGCTCTTTCTGGCAAGGAATTTGAGGACACGAGCGATATCGACCGGTTCACCGCTCTCGCCAAGATGATCGCGGGCGATTCGCGCGTCATCGCCGCCCAGACCGACGAGCGCAATCGCGTAGAAGGGAAGAAGCGCGTCTATTATTTCTCGATCGAGTTCCTCATCGGGCGCCTGCTCGACAACTACCTGCTCAACCTCGGCATCCGCGACCTCGTCGCCGACGCCATCGCCGACATGGGCGGCGATCTCGACGAGATCGAGCGCCAGGAGCCCGACCCGGCGCTCGGCAACGGCGGCCTCGGCCGTCTTGCGGCGTGCTTCTTGGATTCCATGGCGCACGAGGGTATCGCGGGCTACGGCAACGGCATGCGCTACCGCTATGGCCTCTTCAAGCAGGAGATCGTCGACGGGCGTCAGGTCGAGGTCGCCGACGAGTGGCTCTCCAAGGGATATCCCTGGGAGGTCAAGCGCCCCGACAAGGCCGTGCGCATCGGCTTCGGCGGACATGTCGTCTCCCATCAGGAGGGCGACCGCACCGTCTTCTCCGTCGAGGGCACCCAGGACGTCCTAGCCGTCCCCTATGACATCCCCATCGTGGGCTACGGCGGCAAGACGGTGAACAAGCTGCGCTGCTGGAGCGCAGAGCCCATCGACGAGCACTTCGATCTTGACGCGTTCAACGCCGGCGATTACACGGGCGCCGACCGCGACCGCGCCAACGCCGAGGCGATCTCGGCCATCCTGTACCCCAACGACGCGGGCGAGCACGGCCGCCTACTTCGCCTCAAGCAGGAATACCTGTTTGTCGCGGCTGGTATCCGCACGCTTCTCGACACCTTTGAGCGCGATCATGGTGACGCTTGGGATGAACTGCCCCGCTACGTCGCCATCCACACCAACGACACGCACCCCGCCATGTGCGGCCCCGAGCTCATGCGCATCCTCATGGATGAAAAGGGTCTCGGCTGGGATGAGGCATGGAATATCGTGACCAACACGGTGTCCTACACCAACCACACGATCCTTCCCGAGGCACTTGAGAAGTGGCCCATCTCCACGTTCTCCGCTCTGCTGCCGCGCGTCTACCAGATCATCGATGAGATCAATCGTCGTTGGCGCGAAGGTTTTGACATGTCTCAGCCTGAAAGCGCAGAGCGTCTGCGTGCCACCGCCGTCCTGTGGGACGGAGAGGTGCGTATGGCCAACCTTTCGGTCATCTGCAGCCACTCGGTCAACGGCGTGGCGAAGATCCACACCGATATCCTCAAGGCGAGCACGCTCAAGGATTTTGCCGCCCTCAAGCCCGCGATGTTCAACAACAAGACCAATGGTATCTGCCACCGCCGCTTCTTCGCCGAGGCAAACCCCACCTACGCGAAGCTCGTCAGCGAGGCGATTGGCGATGCCTGGCTCGATGACGCCTCCGAACTTGAAAAGCTCATCGCCTTCGAAGGCGATGACTCCTTCCTCGAGCGTGTCGGCGCCTCCAAGCGCGCGAACAAGATTCGTCTCGCGGAGTACGTCAAGCGCGAGTGCGGGCTCGTCATTGACCCGAACACCATCTTCGATGTCCAGGTCAAGCGCTTCCACGCCTACAAGCGCCAGCTGTTGAACATCATGAAGGTGATGGATCTCTATAACCGCCGCCTGGCGGATCCCAACTTCAAGATCCAACCCACCACCTTCATCTTCTCCGGTAAGGCGGCGTCGAGCTACACCTTCGCCAAGGAGGTCATCCGCCTCATCAACGGGGTCGCCAACGTGGTGAACAACGATCCCCGCGTCAACGACATCATGAAGGTCTGCTTCATCCCTAACTTCCGCGTATCCAACGCTCAGCTTATCTACCCTGCCGCCGAGATCTCCGAGCAGATCTCCACTGCGGGCAAGGAGGCTTCGGGCACCTCGAACATGAAACTCATGATGAACGGCGCCATCACCCTCGGGACCATGGACGGCGCCAACATCGAGATCGTCGACCTCGCCGGGCGCGAGAACGAGGCCATCTTCGGACTCACCACCCCCGAGGTCGAGGAGCTGCGCGCCTCCGGTCAATACTTCGCCTGGGACATCGTCAACTCCGATCGCGCCCGCCTGGGACGCATCATCGACCAGTTCGTCGACGGCACCTTCGCGGGCCTCTCGGGCAACTTCGAGAGCATCCATCACGAGCTCATGTTCAACAACGACTACGACCTGGTGCTCAAGGACTTCCACTCCTACGTGGATACTTGGGAGGCCCTCACCGCTACGTATCCCAATGCGCAGGATTGGAACAGGAGAGCCCTGCACAATACTGCGATGTCCGGCTGGTTCTCGTCCGATCGCACCATTCGCGAGTATCGTGACGAGATCTGGCACGCGTAAAGAAGGCAGGTCGCACCGGAACGCAGCCGGAATTCCAGGAATGCAACGGTGGCGGCGAGCACGGGAAAGCCGCCAGCGGTCCCGATTTCCCGCTTAGACATCTATACATCCCATCGGACTTTAAGGGAGAGATTGATGGCAAGCAAAGAATGCATCGCGATGCTCCTCGCAGGAGGACAGGGCAGCAGGTTGATGGCGCTCACCTCGAAGATCGCCAAACCCGCCGTCAGCTTCGGTGGCAAGTTCCGCATTATCGACTTCTCTTTGTCGAACTGCGCCAACTCTGGCATCGACACCGTCGGCGTCCTCACGCAGTATCGCCCCTATCAGTTGCATGAGTATGTGGGCTCCGGGCGCGCGTGGGATCTGGCGGAACATGGAGCGGGCGTTTCGATCCTGCCCCCCTACGCCACCCAGGACGGCGGTGCGTGGTACGCTGGAACAGCAGACGCGATCACGCAGAACCTCGACTACATCAAGGGTCATGACCCCAAGTACGTGCTCATCCTCTCAGGCGACCACCTGTATCGCATGGACTACCGCAAGATGCTCGAGAGCCATATCGAGCATGGCGCCGACCTCACCGTCTCGGTCATGCCCGTCCCGTGGGAGGAGGCCAGTCGTTTCGGCATCATCACCGCCAACCCGGACGATGGGCGCATCGAGAAGTTCACCGAGAAGCCCGAGGTGCCCGACTCGAACCTCGCCTCCATGGGCATCTACATCTTCTCGACGGACGTTCTGGTGAAGGCCCTCGAGGAGGACGCCGTCGACCAGCGCTCCAGCCATGACTTTGGTAACGACATCATCCCGAAGCTGCTCGCCGAAGGCAAGCGCCTGTACACCTATGAGTTCCGCGGATTCTGGAAAGACGTCGGCACGATCGCGAGCTTCCACGAGACCTCGATGGACTTGCTCGGCGAGAATCCCGAGTTCGACCTATTCGACAAGTCTTTCCCGGTCATGAGCAACGACTCCACTCGTCCGCCGCATTTCATCGGCCCCGACGGTCGCGTGGACGACTGCCTCGTTTCAAACGGATGCCGCGTCTACGGCACCGCGCGCCACTCGATCCTTTCCACCGACTGCATCGTCGGCGAGCGCGCCATCGTCGAAGACTCGGTGCTGCTGCCCGGCGCCGTCGTGAAGGACGGGGCGCATGTGGTGCGTGCCATCTTGGGCGAGAACGCCGTCGTGGAAGAGGGCGTCAAGCTCGGAAGCGTCGACATGACTAAGGACACCGCCGTCGTTGGAAACGACGTCGTCATCGGAAGGGGGGAATGATCCGATGATCAACCGTAAGGCCATCGGCTATATCACTGCCAACTATACGAGCAAGCAGCACAGCGCCCTGCTCGAGAGCCGCCCGCTCGCATCCGTCCCGTTCATGGGCCGCTATCGTCTTATCGACTTCCCGCTCTCCAACATGATGAACGCGGGTATCCGCACCGTGGGCGTCGTGTTGCCCGCCAACTACCGCAGCCTCGTCGACCACCTTGGAAGCGGTCGCGAGTGGGAGCTCGATCGCAAGAAGGGTGGCTTGTTCCTGCTGCAGGGCAGCGCCTACGGCACCGCAAAGAAGGGCATTCGCTTCCTCCTGCGCGACATCAACACCAACAAGATGCTGTTCCAGCGTGCCTCCGAGCCCTATGTGGTCATGAGTGCCACGAACATCGTCTTCAACATGGATCTCTCCGATGTCATCGACGCACATGAACGTAGCGGCTCGGGCGTGACCATGATCTATAAGAAGGCGGACCGCCAGCTCGGCGATGTCATGAAGCTCGATATCGACAACAACGGCCGCGTGACCGACCTCTGCTCTGGCTGCGCCTACGGCGAGAACGAGTTCCTCGACTGCTTCATCATCAACCGCGACCTGCTACTGCAGATCTGCGAGGAGTATGAGACGCTCGACTACCTCGACCTGTTCGACGCCATCCGTCCGGACTTCGGTCGCATCGACGTGTGCACCTATGAGTTCAAGGGCCTCGCCGTCGGCATGTTCAACGAGGAGACGTACTACCGTCGCAGCATGGAGATGCTCAACCCCGACGTCATGCACCAGTTGTTCACCCACAGCCGTCCGGTCATGACCAAGGCACACGACACCCCGCCGGCAAAGTACAGCTCCGGATCCAACGCCACGAACTCCTTCATCTCCGCCGGTTGTCGCATCGACGGCACCGTACGCGGCTCCACCCTCTCCCGCGACGTCGTGGTGGAGAGTGGTGCCTACGTGGCCAACTCGATCATCATGCAGGGTTGCGTCATCAAACGCGGCGCCCGCGTGGAGAACGCGATTGTGGACAAGAACAACGTCATCGAGGCGGGTACCGTCATAACCGGCACGCCCGACAACGTCCTGGTGGTTCCCAAGGTCGCACTCGTGAATTAACAACCCCGCAAAACGCGCGACACGCGCAGTGCGCACAGAAGCGTTACCATGGATACGCCGCCTTGAGGATTCACCCCCGGGCGGCGTATCCGCACGGGCGCCTTTGAGCCCGCGCCAGCACACATCAAGGAGATTGGTTACCCCATGTCCGATACCACCCCATCCAAGCTGCACATCGCCTTCGCCAGCGCCGAGGCCGCGCCCTTCGTGAAGACGGGCGGTCTGGGCGATGTCGCGGGCTCCCTGCCCCATGCCCTCAAGGCCGCCGGCGCCGACGTCGTCGTCTTCGTCCCCAAGTACGACACAATCGCCCAGGAATACAAAGACCGCATGGAGCACCTGTGCGATTTCTACGTGCCCTTGGGATGGCGCAACGAGTACTGTGGCCTCGAACGCCTCAACCATGAAGGCGTCGACTACCTGTTTGTCGACAATGAGCGTTATTTCAGCCGCGGCTACCCATACGGCTTCTTTGACGACGGAGAGCGCTTTGCCTACTTCTCCAAGGCGATCGTCGAGGCACTGCAATACCTTCCGCACACACTCGACAACTTCACCTGCGACGTGCTGCACTGCAATGACTGGCATACCGCCATGGCTCCCGTGTTCCTGCGCGAGTTCTATCAGGCGCTGCCCCTGTACCAGAACGTAAAGACCGTCTTCTCCATCCACAACATCGCTTTCCAGGGCCAGTACAGCGCCAAGGTCCTGAACGACATCCTGGGCCTTGCACACATCCCCGCCGCCGCCTTCCAGCTCACCTGCGGGCCGGACGCAATCAACTACATGCAGGGTGCGCTCAACTACACCGACGCCATCACGACGGTCTCCCCCACCTACGCCGAGGAGATCAAGACTCCTGATTTCGGCGAGCACCTCGACGGGATCCTGCGCCGCCGCGCCCCGATCCTGCAGGGCATCGTCAACGGCATCGACACCACCAGCTTCGACCCCGCGACCGACCCGCGCATCGCCGCGAACTACTCCGTTCAGGACCGTGCCGGCAAGGCGGAGTGCAAGGCACGCCTGCAGCAGGAGCTCGGCCTTGAGGTACGCGACGACCGTCCGCTCATGGTCATGGTCACGCGCCTCACGCGCCAGAAAGGCATGGACCTCGTGACCTACGCGCTCGACCGCATCCTGTCCGGCGGCGTGCAGGTGGCGGTGCTCGGCACCGGCGACACCGAGTACGAGAACGCGCTGCGCTACTTCGAGGGCAAGTACCCCGGCACCATGGCCGCCCGCATCCAGTTCGACCCCGCGCTCTCGCAGCGCATGTACGCCGGAGCCGACCTGTTCCTCATGCCGTCGCTCTTCGAGCCCTGCGGCTTGTCCCAGATGATCGCCATGCGCTACGGCACCCTGCCCATCGTGCGCGAGACCGGCGGCCTCAAGGACACGGTCATCCCCTACAACTGCTACACCGGCGAGGGCACCGGCTTCTCGTTCGCTCACTTCAACGGCGACGAGATGGCAGACGCCGTGTTCCGCGCCGCCCGCCTGTTCTGGGACGACCGCGCCGCCTTCAACGGCTTGGTCGAAAACGCCATGAAGGCGGACTTTAGCTGGAAGCGCTCCGCCGACGCCTACATCGCCCTCTATCACAACCTGCATCCCGAGATCCCGATGCCGCAGCCGAAGCCCGAGCCGGAGCCGACCCCAGAAACGCCCGTTGAGGCAGCCGCCGAGGATGCCGTCCCCGTCGAGGAGCCAAAGGCCGAGGAGAAGCCGGTCGAGAAGCCCGAAGCGAAGGCCGAGATCGCTCCCGAGCCCGTCTCCGAGCCGGCAGACGCACAGCCCGTTCCCGAGGATGTCGCGCCCGCCAAGAAGGCGACCGCGAAGAAGGCCGCTACCAAGAAGACCACTGCGAAGAAGACGGTCAAGAAGGCCGAAGCCGAAGCCGAGACCGAGAAGGCTGCTGCTCCCGCCAAGAAGGCCCCGGCAAAGAAGACTGCCGCCAAGACCTCAGCCGTGAAGGCCGACGACGCCGCCGCGGAGAAGGAGCCTGCAAAGAAGGCTCCGGCCAAGAAGGCAGCCGCGAAGAAGACGACCGCCAAGAAGGTCGAGCCCGCCGCCGAGACCACAGTCGCCGAGGAGGCAACCGAGAAGCCCGCCAAGACCGCCAAGAAGGCCCCGTCCAAGAAGACCGTGAATAAGGCGGAGGAGCCGGTCGCGGAGACCGCAGTCAAGGAGACGGCCGAGAAGCCGGCACCGGCGAAGAAGCCCGCCACCAAGAAGGCCGCCGCCAAGAGCACCGCCAAGGACGCCGAGGCCCCCGCCGCCAAGTCGACTGAGAAGAAGACGGCCGCCAAGAAGGCTTCCGCCCAGAAGACCCTCGACCTCGATGCCGCGACCGTCGTCCCCGCCAAGGAGGAGGCCCCCAAGGCAGACGAGGCGTATGTCCCGGCGCACGCCAAGCCCAAGGACGCCCCGACCGTCAAGGCCGTCCCCAAGGTGACGCGCAGGGGTAAGCGCAAGTAATCGCAAGGTCCTGTGACTGCGCACGCGCGCATACGAGCGGCCCGAGAGCAACCGCCCTCGGGCCGCTTTTCCATGAACACCCTGTATAATGGGCGTTTATCGCCCCTACGACCATTTGGCTAGCACTATGAAACTGATCCATAACTCCCGCCGGTCGGAATACCGCGTGCCCTTCGGCGCCGTCGTGGCCGGAACCACCGTCCATCTCACCCTGCGCGTCGAGGACGCCGACGCGAGCTTTCTGGTCGGCGAGGTCCGTACGTGGGTAGATGAGCGCGGCGAGGAGCTCATCCCCATGGCCCTCGGCGAGAACAACACGCTCGTCGCGGACATCCCGTGCCCCGAGACCTGCATCCTGTGGTATAGCTTCCGCGTGACCTGCACTGACGGCTCTCAGCTCAACGTGGGCGCGCGCGAGGGCTCGACCGGCGGCGAGGCCGTGACGTACATGGGCCGAACGGACGTCCCCTCCTTCCAGATCACCGTCTACAAGCACCGCAAGACGCGCCCCGCATGGTATGAGCGCGGCATCGTCTACCAGATCTTCCCCGATCGTTACGCGCGCGACAAGCGCTGGCTCGAACGCGCCCAGGCTGTCGTTGACAAGCCCCGCAAGGGCCCTGGCAAGCATCTGGTGATGGACTGGGACAAGCCGCCGGTATACGAGCGCAACGAGGATAAATCCATCAAGAGCTGGGACTTCTATGGCGGTTCGCTCGAGGGGATCCGCCAGGACCTCCCCCGCCTGCACGCCATGGGCGTCACGGCGATCTACCTCAACCCCATCTTCGAAGCGCAGAGCAATCACCGCTACGACACGGGCGACTACCTGCACATCGACCCCATGCTCGGCACCGAGGAGGATTTCCGTCGCCTCGCCGCGAGCGCACGCGAACTCGGCATCTCGCTCATACTCGACGGCGTGTTCAACCATACGGGCGACGACTCGCTCTACTTCAACCGGTTTGGCAACTACCCCGGCACGGGTGCCTGGCAAAGCGAGGACTCGCCCTGGCGCGACGCGTATTGCTGGAACGAGGACGGCACGTACAGCTCCTGGTGGGGCATCGAGAACATGCCCGACCTCAACGAGAAGTCCGATCGTGTGCGCGAACTGCTGCTCGGTGAAAACGGCGTGGTTCGCACCTGGCTGCGCGCCGGCGCACGCGGCTGGCGCCTCGACGTGGCCGATGAGCTCTCTGACGAGCTTATCGAGGACATCAAAACAGCGGTGCTTGAGGAGCGTCCCGACGGCCTGTTGCTCGGCGAAGTCTGGGAGGACGCATCCAACAAACTCGCCTACGGCAAGCTGCGCAAGTACCTGCTGGGCGATGAGCTCGACTCTGCCATGAACTACCCGCTGCGCGATGCCATCCTAGGTTTTCTCGTTTACGGCGAGAACGCCTACCAGTGCGCCGAGCGCATCGAAACGCTGCGTGAAAACTACCCGCCCGAGGCGCTGGCCTGCTGCCTCAACCTGCTCGGCAGCCACGACAAGCCGCGCATCGCCTCCGTGCTCGGCGGCGGCCCCGACGAATCCCAACTGCCCGAGGAGGAGCGCGGTCGCTTCCGCCTCGACGAGAATTCTATGGGCCTGGCCAAGGGGCGTTTCTGGCTCGCCACGCTCATGCAGATGACGCTTCCCGGCGTCCCCTCCATCTATTACGGCGACGAATACGCCCTCGAGGGACTCTCGGACCCCGGCAACCGCCGCACGCTGCCCACACCCGACGCCGTGCATGACCGCGACATGCTCAACATGGTTCGCAACACTATCATGTTGCGCCGCGCCCTGCCCTTCCTCATCGACGGCACGCTCGATGCGTTCGCGTACAACGACGATGTGCTGTGCTACCGCCGGCGCGGATCGGATGGCCAGGTCGCAAGCGTCCTCATCAATCACAGCCTGTCCGATGCGCGCTCCGTGCGGGTTCCCATCGAGGGGGATTTTGCCCTCGATCTCATCTCGGGCAGCGACCTCAAGCGAGGGGCCGATGGCTGCGCGGAGGTGCGTCTATGGCCACTCGGATCGGCGGTGGTGTATTCCAGTAAGGAGCAGCGCCTGCAAAAGCCGCTCGAGCGCGGCGCCGGCGTCATCGCGCATATCACCTCACTTCCCAACGCAGGTCGTGCGGGCACCCTCGGTGCGCCCGCTCGCCGCTTTATCGATCACCTCGCTGCCACCGGCCTGCGCTACTGGCAGGTCTTGCCGGTCAATCCCACCGACTCCTTCGGCTCCCCCTACGCCGGACCGTCCGCCTTCGCGGGCAACCCCAATCTGCTGGAGGAGACGACCTCCGAACTCAAACGCGCCTTCGAGCGCTTCAAGGCGGAAGGGGGTTTTACCAGCCGAGAGTTCTTCGAGTTCGCCCGTGAGAATGAGAGTTGGCTCGACCCGTACTGTGCGTTCATGGCCGTCAAGGACGCCATGAACGGCACCAGCCGTCATAGCTGGCCCGACGAGCTGCGTCGCTACCATGTCGACATCTTCGCCGATGCACGCTTCGCTGATCGTGCCCGCTACCATGCCTTTGTCCAGTTCCGCTTTGAGCGCGAATGGACCGAGATGCTCGCATACGCGCACGAGAAGGGCATTGAGATCGTCGGCGACATCCCGATGTACGTCTCGGACGATTCAGCCGACGCGTGGAGCGAACCCGAGATGTTCTCACTCGGCAAGGACGGCATGCCCTACGAGATCGCGGGAGTCCCGCCGGATCGTTTCTCGGCCGCAGGACAGGTTTGGGGCAATCCCACCTACAACTGGGATCATATGCGCAAAGACGGATACGTATGGTGGCTTGCCCGCCTGCGCCGCTCGTTCAAGCTGTACGACCGCGTGCGCCTCGATCACTTCCTGGGCTTCCATAACTATTTTGCGATTCCCGCAGGAGGTACCGGAGCCGATGGCACCTGGATGCCGGGACCGGGCATCGAGCTGTTCCAGCGTGCATTCGAGGAATTCGGACCGCTGCCGCTTATCGCCGAGGACCTGGGCATTCTCACTCCCGGCGTGCGCGCCCTGCTTGCAAGCTGCGGTTTTTCTGGAATGGACGTTCTGGAGTTCGCGGACTACGACATCCGCGAGCAAATCTGGACGCACAATGAGAAGGTCCTCTACACCTCGACGCACGACACCTCGACGCTCGTCGGGTTCTGTCAGCGGTCGTTCTGTTCGGACAGCGACGAGCACCAGGCAAAGTACCTTGCGACCGAGATCATCCGCCAGGCGCTCGACAGCCCGGCGACGCTCGTCATGATGCAGCTGCAAGACCTGCTCTGTCTTGACGACGATGCCCGCATGAACGTGCCCGGCGTGGCCGAGGGCAACTGGAGCTGGCAGGCCAATGAGGACTTGATCTGCGATTACGAGCGCAAGATCGCAGGGGTGCTTTCCGAGACCGGACGTACGAGAGCATAAACCCCTCACATCGCACGAGGCTCTTTTGGGTACAGTAACCATCGTGCGAACGAATACGCCCGAACGCAAACGGGCGCCGCGCGTCTCCCCCATCGGATACGACACGCGGCGCCTGCTTAGCGACGGGGAACAACAGCAAGGAAGGATGTCATCACCATGGCACGTTACGATTACCGCTGCACGGCTTGCGGCGAGGTTTTCGAGGTCGAACACGGCATGACGGAGCGCCCGAAGGTCACCTGCCCCTCCTGCGGCGGCGCAGCCGATAAGGTGTTCAGCGCGAGCGGCATCAAGTTCGAGGGGTCGGGCTTCTACAACACCGACCAGCGCGACAGCGGCTCCTGCACCGCAGCTACGTCCGGGAACTGCAGCTGCTGCAAGGGCTAAACCGTCTCAATTAGGGACAGGCACAAATTGCAACATTTCAGCCGGGGGCAATGCCTCCGGCTATTTTTTCTCGCAGCCCCAGCCTTCACCTCGATTTAGGGACTGTCCCCAAATCGAGGTGCGAAAGGGCCCCGATCCCTCCGCTCACCCTGCCAAAGCGACCGATGGCGGTTGTTGCGCAACAAGCGCCCTGCAGTCCGGGGGGATACTGATGAACGCGATACGGCCCGACAGTCATCCCGAGGAAGATCATGGCAGTCTGCACAGACGCTGACAATCAACAGAAGTACCTGAACTACTGCGAGCAGATGAGGCGGCTCAAGAAGGCGCTCGGCAACGGCTTCTGCCTCGAAGCGATCTTTATCGAATACGCCATCCTCGAAGATCGCCTCGAATCGGCATCGACCCATGCCAATGCCTTCAATACAAACAAGCAGGGCGCCATCACGGCGAAGACGACCAAGCTCGAAAAGCTCTGCGAGTTCATCATCGGAGACGAAGACGGGAGTCTTTTGTTTAACAAACGCGGCTTGAATCTGCTGGCTGAAATCGAAGCATTGGAGGACTAGATTATGACAGCCAAAACATGGACCAAGGAAAATCTCGATGATCTTCTATGCCTTATCAAACATAGAGAGTTGAATGATCGATTTGCCTCAAAAATTAGAAAAGACATCGAAGCGCAAACCCGAACCAGAGACGAAGATGTATGGAACGCGGTGCTGCGCTCCGGCTTCACGGAGTTGGGTGACGCGCTGATCGGGGTGCCCCATCTCATGTCGCTTATTCATCATATCTACGGGGCCCAGCCCCTGGACGTCACAACGCTAGAGTGGGCGAATGCGCAGAATAAGCTAGCCATCAAATCCATCGACCCCACTTCCCCCGATGACGTCTTGATAAAGGCAGCCGAACTAGGCATTCCGCCCTCGGCAATCATTGTTAACGACGAATTTCAGAGTGGCGGAGAATACCTGAGCAACATGGCAAGCGTCGATGTAATTGCTGCATATCTGAATGCAGGCATAGACGAGGGGTTTGATCCGGAAAGCGCATCGAGGCGCAATGACGAAAGACTCGCTGAGACATTCCTAGGATATGGACTGACTGCCCCGCGCGACACGATCGTGCACGGCGCTATGTACGTCGATATCCAAAAACATGCAACCATCCCTGAGGGAATTGCACATATCGCTGATAGAGCTTTTGCCAATCTTGAGGTTTCATCAATCAGCCTCCCGAACACACTCAAAACGATCGGACGAAATTCCTTCGACGTATTCGGCACTTGGAGCGTCACGGCGCCCAGCAGCCTGGAAGAAGTCGGAACGGAAGCCTTTGGGCTGATTGAGTCGGTTGAGATATTTGACTCTTGCAAGCTACCCGCCATCGACCTCTTTTATATGCGAAAGTATTCTTCTGTTGAGTACGTTATAAGGTCCAGCACAACAGGCGAGATTAAGTACAAGATTTACGGCTACGTCCCCTCTCTAGATGATAAGTCCCTCTATATTGCAGCCTGGGGCCCAAACGCTTCATTTGACATGAAGGTTCTCGACGACTTATATACGCGCTATAAAAACCGAGGCAGCGGAGCTAACTCACACAAGCTCAGAATGGCAATCAATCGCCTGAGGTGGCCAATCGACCTCGATGATAAAACTGCCAGGAAATACCGCACCTACATAAAAAAGTACGCACAAGAAGCAGCTGAACTGCTCGTTCGTCACGACGATATCGACAGGTTCAAGGTCCTGTTTGACTGCGGCGCCATCTCGAGCTCAAATCGAAACGCCCTTCTCGACATTGCAGAAAGCGGGGAGGCAAAACAAATCGCCGAATTTTTAAATGAAATTGCCCAGAATGCCCCTGCGGGAAATTCAAAAAAGCTCACCGTTCCGCAAAAGATCACCGCTGCTTGCGACGCACTAGATGCAGGGGACTGCTCAAAACTTGCAGATCTGGAAAAGATAGCGACAAAAGTTCCCATGGCGGACAGCGTAGAGCTGCTTGAACGCGCCGCTGCAAACTGCGGCAAAGCCGCCATCGACAAACTTTACGAGCTTTTCGGGGAATTCGAAATCGAATCGACGGCCCTTTACGTAGCCCTGTACTCCGGCAACCTCGAAACAACCAAGGCGCTGCTTGAGCATGGCGCGAACCTCGATTGCAAACTCAAAGCGATCGATGAAAAGCGAACACCTGCCAAGACGCTCGAAACAAGAAAACGTCGCTACTCACACGGATGTCTTAGCGCAAAAGACTCGTCAGGAAAGAAGCGCACCGCCAATCTGGCCGATGCCATTAACCTATTTGACGGCCAGCTGACAAGTCGAACCATATTGAAAACCAAGCCAGGACTCGACCCGCGCTATACATACGAAGGTAATTTGATTGTCAACAATCCAAGCAACGTAAATGCCGTCAACACATTGCTGGAGGTGAGAACCGACCAAAACTTCAACAAAGCGATCGCAAAAAGACTGATGCACAGATTTATTAGCTTCGAGGGCAAACGCGACTCACTCTGCCGTTTTGACTTAGACAGCGCAACTAAGTTGCTGGAATCTGGCATCTTATCAGCCGATGAAATCGCAAGTTTTCCTTGGAATGAGGCCATAGTCTCCGGCTTGGATGCGAGAGACATCCGGACACCCAGATTGGATATTATTAAATTCTTCAAGCAATATGCCCCCACCGACCTCTTTTCGAGCTGTTGGAGGCAGCGGTTCGCAAAACCCATGGACAACAATAAAGAGAGCCCTAGATACTATGACCACTACATAGATATCCTTCTCATCTTCCTGGATGAGCCGAATGACAACTGGTGCAGCAACAAGCTAGACGTTCTGACCTGCCTTGTCCGCACAGGCAACCTCAAGGCGCTCGACAACCTGGCAAGCCGCCCCGGCTGGATCACCAAAGCACGTATTCAGAAGCTGCTTGACGCCGCAAGCGAAAGCGGGCAGACGGAAATCATTGCATGGCTGCTTGAGCATTCCAAGTGAGAGGGCCGGTCGATTCATCGAGTTAAGAACACGCACAAACGACGGAGCTCAACTGAGTTGGGCTCCGTCGTTATCATCGCCTGAAAGGCGCTCGTCGTCCACCTCAATTTAGGGATAGTCCCTAAATTGAGGTGCGAAACGGCGCCGCGCCTCCCCTACTCGAACTTCCTCGCAAACTCCCTCGCCTGGACGTCGTCCATGCGCAGTGCGAGCTCCCAACAAGCGTTGCGCACGCGACCGTCCACATCGATGCAATAGCGCTTGAAGGAGCGCATGTCTACGCGGCAAATCTCGCCAAGCTCGCGCATATAATGCTCAAAGCCATACCAAAACGCATCGACGTGCTGGGGAAAGTCGTCGTCCAGCATGCCCCAGTATTCGCGCGCGTTGAACTCGCGCATGCGCTCGATGCAGCGCTCCAGCGAGTCGCCGCCCTGGTCCTCCTCAATACCGCACTCGATACCCTCGAGCTGGCGTGACCCGGGGCGACCGCCCGTGTATTCGCACTCGTCATCCCAAAACCAGATGTCGCCCTGGCAATTTCCAAACGAACCGGTCCCTGCGAACGCCGCAAAGACACCGTTGTCCGCGACGACCTCTTTAAACGTGGCGAACGAGCGGCGCACCTCGCGGGCGAGCTCGCCGAGCTTCTCAGCGGACGAGACATCTTCAAGCGAGACATCGCACGTATAAGCATCGGGCAGATCGAACGTCAACTTCTTGCCCGCCACCTGCTCGGCATTCTCCACGGCCGCCTTGAGCACGGAATCGATGGCACTACGCACCGCGTCGACCAGTTCCCGGTTACGCTCGCCGTCCTCCAAATGACGAGCCCGCTCGCGCTCAGCAGCCTGCACAACAGCATCAGAAGAAGGGGTCGCGCATTCATCGAACACGCCCCGCACCAACTGCGCTATCTCGTCGCCCAGCTCGCGAGAAGCGAAGACCAGGCCATCCCCCAGCGAACGCTGTAGGTCGATCAGCTCCGAGCTCACATCGTCATCGGGCTCCCCCACCTCGGCGCCGGAAAACTCCATGGCGCTCTTTGCGTAGGCAGCAGCCGCGCGCTCCAGCGCGCTGGCGGGATTGGACGCAGATACGCGCTTGAGCAACGCATCCGCCTGATCGAGCGTAAGCTCGAGCTTCTGCACAACCACACGGCTATCCCCCACGGACCGCAGCGCATTGTACCGCTCAACGTAGTTGATGGGCTTGACCATCTCGGGGTCGCAGCTCAACTCATCCATCATATCGTCATACGCCTTGGAGCGGGCCTCATCGAGCACACGGCACACCGCCTGCGCCCGGCGCTCGCGGTCGGCAAGGGCAATACCCGCCACGATCTCAACAAGACGCTCTCGCTCACGCGCAGCCTCCTCCGCACGCTCGCGCTCCTCATCCCTCTCGCGCTTTTCGTCATCGTGCTTGGCCATGCCCTGCGCCAGCGCACCGCCCATCGCCGCGGCGAAGCTCTCCATGAGTTCAGGCGTCATCTCCATGCCACGTCACTCCTTGTCTTCCAAGCAAAACACCTCAATTTAGGGACTGTCCCCAAATTGAGGTGCGGTGCAAACGCTTACAACTCCAAGGCCACCTGCGCGGCGGCGACGGCATCCCCGTCCAGGTAGAACACCGGGCTCAAGCCACTCAAGAGCTCGGCCGGAACGTTCTGGATGTCCTTGATGCTACCCATGGGCAACAGGATCTTCTTGACGCCGGCGTTTTTGGCCACGCGGAAGATATCCTCCAGGTTGCGCAGCTCGTCCATGGTGCCGGACATGCGCAGGATGCCGGGGATCGCCATCCCAGACGTCACCGGGCGCCCGCTCGCAGCCGAGCACAGGCCCACGAACTCGGCCAGGCTCACCTCGCACGAGAGGCCCTTGCCCTGCAGGTCGCGGAAATACAGCAGGTAATCGCGCTCAAGCGCATGCAACCCAAGCGCCACGCGCTCGGAGCTATTTTCAAAGAAGCGGAACGCCGCCTCCATGGTGTCCTTCACGTCACGACGCGAACCCACGCCCTCTGTGGTGAGCTTAAAGTCGCCCCGCACAGCGCGGTTCTCGAGCTTGAAGATGGCCATCTCGCCGTCGTCGGCATGGCCGAGTGCGAACACGTGGCCGGGCAGCAGCGGGCCATCGGGCACCAGGGTATCCTGGCTCTGCTCGGGAACGGGGACCACACGGGCATCCATCGGGTTGTCCACATCCATATAACCCAGGTCGACGTCGATAAACTCAATGCCGGCCATGATCTTGAGCTGCTCCTTTACGCGGCGGCGCCCCTCGATGGCGTACTCGAGCACCATACGCGCGTCTTCCTTGGTCATGCGCTCGTCGGGGAACAGAATCTTAGCCATGCCGCTGAACGTCTTGCGCACGCCGATCTCGTCGCGGCGATTGAAGTCGCTATTCAGGCGGAAGTACTCATCGAGCAGGTGCGTGTAGTCGCGCTTACGCATCTCACGGCAGAACTCGCTCAAGCAGTCGGTGATCAGACCGTAATGGTCGGTAATCAGGTCGCTGCGCATCTTGGGCACCTCCCAGCCGGGCAGGTACAGGTGGATGCGATCGAAAAACGCCGAGTCGTTGTGGAACTCCGGCGGGAACGGGATGAACAGGTGGCTCGTCTTGAGCACGTTTTGCACCGTGTCGTTGATGTTGCCCTCGTACACCATGGAGGCGTCGGCGTTGAGCTGATCCTTGCCACGTGCGAACGAGCCGGAGGCCATGTAGTCCTTGAGGATCTGAATGGCGTTCATGTCCCTGAAGTTCATGCCCGCCACCTCATCGAAGGTGATGCAGTCCCAGTTGCCCACCAAGCCCACACGCTCCATGGAGCCTGCGCGGCGACCGGCGTTCATACGACCGAACAGGTTGGCCGTGGTGGTCTGGCCACCGGAAAGCAGGATCGAATACGGCGAGACCTCCTTGTACACATGACTCTTGCCCGTACCGCGCGGTCCAAGCTCGCACAGGTTGAAGTTGCGCTCCGCGAGCGGGATGAGGCGAGCGATGTAATGGAGCTTCTGCTTGGGCGTGAGCGCGCTGGGTTCATAACCGCAGCTACGCAGGATGAGGCCCATCCACTCGTCGGTGGTGAAGTATTGGCGAAGCTCGATGAACTCGTCCAGGTTGAGGTTGGGCATCTGGATGGGCTTGAGGCTCACCACGTTGAACGGGCTGTCCTCGGGACCGCGCTTCTTGCTGCCCTTTGCCTTGGGCTTGGCCGCGGGCTGTTCGTCGAAGATATTGGCCAGCGCATCCTCAAAATCGTCCTCACCCGGGACACGGTACTCGATGCGCATGATGCACCAAATGCCGCCCTGCAGGATCTTACTGTAGTTGCGCACGTACTCCTCGGGCATCACAAAGGGTTCGATCGCGAGGTTCGTAAAGTCCGCAACGTAAAAGTCCTTGTACTCGTCCAGGTGCGCGCGCACCTTGTCGATGATCGTGTACACGCCGTTCTCACGGATCTTGGACTTGATGGCCTCCGACTCATCGGGGCGCACGTAGTTCTCGGTGAGGATGCGGCGAATGCGCGCAACACCTTGGGCGACGGCCTCGTCGTCATCGGTGGAGCAGTACATGCCCAACAGGTACTCCAACACGAACGTGGGAACGTTGGCACCGCGCTTCATGAGCGCCGTGAGGTCCTTGCGCACGATCTTGCCGCGAAAGCGCTCCACGACCTTGGCGTCGAGCTCGTCGGTCTCCAGCGTGGGGATCGCGTTGCTTTTCTTAGTGTCTTCCATGTTCACGCTCCATATTTGCGAGGCAGTACGTTCCACTATATACGTCCGTGCGGACACATTTCCACGGGGGCCAAAAACCACCGCGAACGGTAGCGCATCAGAGCAAATCAGCGCCTTCCAACAGGCAAGATGTATCAATAGTGAACCACATCGCCGCTCACCTTTGTTGTGCAACAAAAATATAGTCCAATACCCTAAGATTGAAGAAAGTGTGCAAACATGTCGCATATCGTACGCCGTCGTGGCGCGCACGTGCGGCGCGTAGATAGAAAAGACCGAGCATGCCCGCACCCACCACATACCGCGGCACCATCACCCGCGAACAATGGCTCTCGCGCGAGATGCGCATCGTCGCCCGCCTGATGCTCGAGGACGGCCTCACCGACCCAGCCGAGCTCGCTACATACGTCCAGGAACACAATGCGTTCCAATATCCCACCGAGCGCATGCTCAAGTCCATCGCCAAGGCCTGCGCCCGCCGCATCGCGAGCGTGTCCGATGACCCCGCCATCACCCAGCGCCTGACCCAACTCATCGCCCAGGGCACGGCCGATCAGCTCCGTCAGGCAAACCTCTACGCCATGATGTGCGACAACCGTCTGGTGTGGGAGTTCATGCTCAACGTGGTGGCCGATAAACAGTGCAGGCTCGACCGCAGCCTGCACGCCTACGAAATCGCCTCGTTCATCGAGGGCCTGCGCGCGCAGAGCGAGGCCGTCGACAGCTGGAGCGACGCCACGCGCAACAAGATACGCCAGGTCCTCACCAAGTGCATCGAGGAATGCGGCATGTACAACCGCAAGGAGGAGGAACTGCTCCCCATCCTCGCGGACTTCGAACTCAGCCAGATCATCCGCGCCAACGGCGACGGGCGCGCCCTCGCCGCATTCGGCATGGCGGAATAAGGAAGGGACCGGTATATGGAACAGCAGGGCAAATCACCGGCACAGGCCTTTGCGGAGCTTCGCCAACGCCTGCAGGACCCCGAGTTTTTGGCCGGCCACGGCCTGGGCAACGAGGTCCCGTTCTTCATCCTCCCCTACGCCGCCGCGCAGGAGGACGAGGCACGCGCACAAACCGCCGCGCTCGTGCAGGACTTTGCGCCAAACAACGCAGGCGCCACCCCGGGCGCGGGTGCGGGGACGCGCGTGATCCACTTCGACCTGTGGGACGTGTTCCTGCAGATCTGCCAAGAGCGCCGCATCCTGGAAAAGATCCCCACGCTGGAGGAGCGCCGCGGCACCGAAGGCCTGCTCAGGCGCATGGAAAAGATCGCCACCCCCGAGGCCTTCCTCAAGGTCATGAGCGAGCGCTACGAGGAACTCGGTGGCCAGATGCCCGGGCGCGACGTGGTCCTCATCTCCGGCGTGGGCAAGGTGTACCCGCTCGTGCGCGCCCACAACATCCTCGAGAACGCCCAGCCGGTATTCACCGAGGTACCCATGGTCATGCTCTACCCAGGCGTCTACGACGGCCAGCAGCTCCATCTGTTCGGCAAGATCTCAGACGGCAACTACTACCGAGCGTTCTCGCTCCTGTAGGTCCCATAGCCCCGGTCAACGCAACGTCGAGAAAGGAACCCCATGCGCATCCAAGACATGTTCGAGCGCGACATCACCCGCAACATCAACGGCGTCATCAAGGTCACGCAGGAAGACGACGCGAGCATCGAGCAGGAGCTCTCCGAGTACGTGGTCACCCGCGAGCTCTCCCGCCACTTCAGCGACTTCCTCAACGCCTACGGCTCGGCCATCGACGTCCCCACAGATAAGATCGGCGTGTGGATCTCGGGCTTCTTTGGCTCCGGTAAGTCGCACTTCCTCAAGATGCTCTCCTACCTGCTCTCCAACAAGACGGTAAACGGCAAGACCGCCGTGGAGTACCTGGCGCCGCGCCTGGGCGAGCACAACCCCATGCTCGAGAGCGAGGCCATCCGCTGCGCGAGCATCCCCACCGAGGCCATCCTGTTCAACATCGACTCCAAGGCGCCCTCCACCAAGGACGACACGGTGATCATGCGCGTGTTCGCCCGCGTGTTCTACGAGAACCAGGGCTTCTACGGCCAGGACCTCAAACTCGCCCGCCTCGAGCGCTTCATCGACGGCAAGGGCAAGACCGAGGAGTTCCGCGCGGCGTATGAGGGCATCACCGGCGTGGCCTGGGTCGAGGACCGTGAGAACTACGAGTTCAATGCCGAGGACGTGGCCGAGGCCCTGGCGAACGCCGGCGTGATGACCGGGGACACCGCCCTCAACTGGATCAACGGCGAGGAGACCAAGGACTTCTCCATCGAGGGGCTCGTGGACGACATCAACGAGTACTGTGAGTGCCGAGCCGCGGAGAACGGCGGTCAGTTCCGCCTGCTGTTCATGGTGGACGAGATCGGCCAGTACATCGGCGACAACACGAGCCTCATGCTCAACCTGCAGACCCTCGTTGAGGACCTGGGCGCCAAGTGCCGCGGCCGCGTGTGGGTCATGGTCACCAGCCAGGAGGCCATCGACGAGGTGACCACCGTGGCGGGCAACGACTTCTCCAAGATCCAGGGCCGCTTCAACACGCGCCTGTCGCTGTCCTCCACCGACGCCGACGAGGTCATCAAGCGCCGCATCCTGGCCAAGACCCCAGATGCCGAGAATCTCCTGCGCACGCAGTACGACGCCAACATGGCCGTCATCAAGAACCTCTACACCTTCAAGGACGCCATGGCCGATCTGCGCGGCTACAAGGGCGCCGACGACTACGCAGCCTCCTTCCCGTTTGCAAACTACCAGTTCCGCCTGCTGCAAAACGTCATGGAGGAGCTGCGCAAGCAGGGCAACTCCGGCAAGCACACCTCCAACGGCGAGCGCTCCATGCTCTCCGGCTTTCAGGAGACGGCCCAGCACATCAAGGACCGCGATGAGAACGCCCTCGCGCCCTTCTGGATGTTCTACGACACGCTGCAGTCCTTCCTCGAGGGCTACCACCGCCGCGTGATCAACCGCGCCGCCGTGGCCGCCGCCGACCCCGAGAGCGGCCTTGAGCCCTACGACGTCAACGTCCTCAAGCTGCTGTTCCTCATCCGCTGGGTGGACCGCGAGATGCCGGGCAACATCGAGAACATCGTGACCCTCATGACCGACGACCTGAACGTCAACCGCGCCGACCTGCGCCGCCGCGTCCAGGAGTCGCTCGACCGGCTCAAGCAGCAGAACTACGCGGCCCAAAACGGCGAGGTCTACCAGTTCCTCACCGACGACGAGCAGGAGATCTCCAAGCAGATCGAGAAGCAGAAGGTCGACCCGTCCCGCATGACGGCCAAGGTGGCCGACCTGATCTTTGCCGACATCATGGGCACCGATAAGCTCTCCGTGGGCAAGAACCAGTTCTTCATCGACCAGATCATCGACCAGACCACCTACCGCTCGCACGGCGGCCTCACCCTGCGCGTGGTGGCCGGCATCGACGGCAGCCCCCTGTTCACCGAGCAACAGTGCATCATGTCGAGCAGCAACGACGAGGCGATCGTGGTGCTGAGCGACGAGTACGACTTCTACGGTCAGCTCATGGAGGCCATCCAGATCGACCTGTACACCCACACGGTCCAGCTCAACAACCTGCCCGAGAACCAGCAGAAGATCATCCAGGACAAGCAGCGCCAGCGCACCGCCCTGGAGACCCGCGGCAAGGCCATGCTCTCCGAGGCCATCGTCCACGGCACCTGCTATTCGCAGGGCGCCACGTTCACGCCGGCCAACAGCACCTCGGCCAAGAAGATCCTGGAGGAGGTGGCCCAGCAGCAGGTGAGCACCGTGTACGCCAAGCTGAACTACATCGATAAGAACTACGACGACGATGCGCAGCTCAAGAGCCTACTCAAGAGCGTGGACACCACCCAGGGCACCTATCACCCCAACACCCGCGCGCTCGAGGAGGTCCTGCGCCAGATCGACCTGGACCAGAGCCGTCACCTCGCCGTGACCATGGAGACCATCCAAAAAAAGTTCCAGGCCAAGCCCTACGGCTGGCGTGAGATCGACATCGCCGCCGTGATGGCCGAGCTCATGGCCGCCCACAAGGTCAAGGTCACCGTCTCGGGCCAGATGCTCGAGCCCGCGAGCACCGGCTGCGTAGAGTACCTGCGCCGCGCGAGCAAGACCAAACTCGCGTCCGTGGAGCTGCGCCGCACCACCACGCCCGCCGTGGTGAACAACGCACGCCAGATCCTCGTGGACGTTTTGGACAACCAGGCCCTGCCCATGGACGAGGAGGGGCTGGCCGCCGAGGGCTTCAAGCAGCTGGGCGAGCTCAAGGCGCGTCTGACCAGCCTGATCAACACCGAGTACGCCCGCATGGGCGCCTACCCCGGCCGCAAGCTCGTGGAAGAGCTGCAGAGCTGCGCAAGCGACGCGCTAGCCGCCGGCAGCGACCCGGCCGACTTCCTGGGCCGCGTGGTCAAGCTCGGCGACAAGCTGCAAGACGCCGTCGAGGACTTTGAGGACGTGGACGAGTTCTTTGCGAGCCCGCAGCGCGAAGTGTTCGACGACGCGCGCGCCTTCACGGCCAAGATGTCCCCCGAGCGCGGGTACCTGAGCGAGCAGGCGGCCACGGACCTGTCCCGCATGGGCGAGATCGTGGCAAACGACGCCCCGTTCCGCCAGCTCAACCAGCTCACCGCCCTCAAGGCGAACGTGCAGGCCGAGTACAGCGAGCGCCTGCAGGACAAGCGCGCCGAGATGGTGAGCCTAGTGGAAGAGGTCTTTGCACGCATCGAGGGCCATGCAGCCGAGAAGGAGACATCCATCTCCGAGATCAGCCGCAAGCACACCGAGATCAAGAACGTCGCCCACACGGCCGACACCATGACGGCGCTCGACGCGCTCCCGCAGCGCCTGAGCACTGTTGAGTCGCAGCTCATTGACCGCATCGACGCGGCATATGCAGAGCGCACCAGGCCCGCACCGGCCACCACGGACGTGACCACGGTGCGCCATGTTGCCAAGCAGCACGCAGCCCCCAAGGTCAAGGTCGCCAGCGTGGCATCCATGTCGCTCTTCCCGCCGAGCACGGTGCGCACCGAGCAAGACATCGACGCGTACCTGGCAAAGGTGCGCGAGCGCATGCTGAACAAGCTGCAGGGCAACGACGAGCTCAAATTCAAGTAACACATCACCGAACACGGGATTGCCGATCGTTAGGAGCACGCAATGGACACCAAGGAACTGGAGCGCTTCTGCCCCTGGGCACGCCAGGAGCTGGTTGGCGCCGTGATGCGCGGCATGGTGCAGCTGGGCGTGGACCAAGCGGGCCGCGCGCAGTGGCCGGTCGGGTCCGAGGCCGTGGCGGGACGCGCCCTGTCGCCGGAGGAGCGCGGCCGCCGCGACCGCCTGATGGCCGAGGCAGCCGCCGCGGGCGACGCCGCCTTCGCCGAGCGCGAGGCCTACAGCTGGTTCAACCGCCTGATGGCGCTGCGCTACATGGAGCTCCACGGTCTTTTGCCCTGGGGCGGGCGCGCCCTCTCCGCGGCCGACGGCTCCTTTGCCCCCGAGCTCGCCACGCGCGCAGCGGACCTGCCGCTCGCAAACCTGGACCGCGCCGCCTACCTGGACCGCGCCGCGGAATCGGACGACGAGGACGCCTTCCGCTTGGCACTCGAGGCCGCCTGTGCCGAGCTCGCGGGCGCCCTTCCCGGCGTGTTCGAGGGGGCGTCGTGCGACCTGCTGCCCAAGGGCCTGCTCGCCCGCGGCGAGCACAACGTGATCCAGCACCTGGTTGAGGACGTGCCCGAGGACAGCTGGGAGGACGTCGAGTCTCTGGGTTGGGCGTACCAGTTCTACAACTCGGAGCTCCACCGCAAGTTCTACGACAGCAAGGGCAAGGCCTCGAAGGACGACCTGCCCGCAGCAACCCAGCTGTTCACGCCCGACTGGATCGTGCGCTACATGGTGCAGAACTCGCTGGGGCGCCTGTGGATGCTCAACAACCCGGAGAGCGCCCTCAAGCAGCAGATGGAGTTCTACATCGAGCCGGACGCCAATCACGATGACTTCCTGCGCGTGGCTGGCCCCGAGGAGATCACCTTCTGCGACCCGGCCTGCGGCTCCGGCCACATCCTGGTGTACGCCTTCCAGCTGCTGACGGAGATGTACCGCGAGCGCGGCTGGCGCGACCGCGACATCGCCCGCTCCATCCTGGAGAACAACCTCTCCGGCTACGATATCGACCCGCGCGCCGCGCAGATCGCCCAGACGGCCCTGTGCATGGAGGCAATCGACCTCGACCGCCGCTGGCTCTCCCGCGGCGTCACGGCCGACGTGCGCGTGCTACAAAACATCGAGCTGGACGAGGAGCAGCTGCCCGAGACCTACGTGAAGAAGGACCTGGCAGACTCCATCCGCCACCTGGGCGAGGTCGGATCGCTGGTCAACCCAAGCGAGGCCGATCTGGCGGCCCTCGACGCCGCCATCGCCGACGCGGGCGCCGCCGACCTCCTCGGTGCCACCTTGTGCAAGCAGCTACAAGAAGCCCGCGGCCAGCTGGAGGCCCTCTCCCGCCGCTTCGACGTGGTGGTGGCCAACCCACCCTATCTCGGTTCGTCGAAGTTCAATCCCTGGATGACCAAATGGATGAAGTCTCGATACCCCGAGACCTGCCGTGACCTGTTCTCGGCATTCATCGAGCGCATCACCCGAATGGCAGACGAAAACGGCGAGATGGGCATCATGTGCCCGTTCGTCTGGATGTTCATCGGCAGCTACGAAAGACTGCGAGATCTCGTCATCGACGAAAAGACCATCACATCCCTTGTGCAGCTCGAGTACTCCGGCTTCGAGGGGGCTACGGTTCCCATCTGCACTTTCACGCTACACAACAGCAAGATCCCCGGGCATCGCGGAGGCTACGTACGCCTCTCCGATTTCGTCGGAGCCGCCAACCAGGCTCCCAAGACACTCGAGGCGATCCAGAACCCCGACTGCGGCTGGTTCTACCGCGCCGACGCCTCCACCTTCCACGACATCCCAGGAGCCCCCATAGCGTATTGGGCAAGCAAGGCGATGCACGATGCCTTCCTTAACAATCCCTGTATTGGAGAAACATTCCACTTGAGGACCGGAATGCAAACCGGCGACAACGCACGATTTCTTAGGCTGTGGTGGGAGCCGTCCGCAAATAATTCGCGCCTTGATTGCACCTGTAACGACGAAGCTGCATCAAGCGGTTGCCAATGGTTCCCGTATAACAAGGGCGGCGAATTTAGAAAATGGTACGGCAACAACGATTATCTCGTGAACTGGAGAGAGGATGGAAAAGACATTCGAACAAAAGAACCCGGAGAGAAACGGTGTTTCAGCGTGCTACCCACCGAGTATCGTTTCAGGCAATCGATAACCTGGAGTTTGATCTCTAGTTCAAAAATTGCATTTCGCTACAAGAAGCCTGGAGGAATGCATGATATTGCAGGGATGAGCATATTTCCAGACTCTCAAGATTTGGAGCTCGCCCTTGGAACGTTGTCTTCATCCTATGCCCAGTCAATCCTTTCTCTACTTGCTCCGACCATGAACTTCCAAGTAGGAGATATTTCCAGAATCCCCTATATAGAACCATGCGAGCGCGACTCGGCACATATTAAAAAAGTGGTTAACGAACTCATCGGCCTTGCAGAATCCGACTGGGACTCCCAGGAAACCTCCTGGGATTTCAAGCGCAACCCGCTGGTCTAGATGCATTATGGCAAACAGTTGGCAATTCAAACAGAGAGTCTCCCTTTCGCACAATCTGAACCTTCAAAGGCTTGTTCAGTTCTATGTGTGGGAGACTCCGGTGCCCAATACATCTCAAAAGGGCATCAGCCTTGAACAGCTAGGCTGGGAAAAAGGCACTCTCAACACCCTTCATGCCCGCATGAGGAAGAAGACGGGCTTCCCCATATCTAGCCGCTGGATCACCTGCCCTGCCGCCAGCATCCAAAGCAGGCTGGCGGAGTTCGATCGCCTCGATAGCTATGACTGTACTTTTGAGTTCGCCATCCACACACAAAAAGACGGCCTTTCGAAAACGAAAGCACTGTTTTACTTCATCCGAAACAGCTTCGCACACGGCGGTTTTCGAATCAGCAAATTCAACGGTGAGACCTACTACGCCCTCGAAAACCGCCAGGACGACGCGATCAAAGGCAGGGCCGTTCTAAAAGAATCTACGCTTCTCGCATGGGTCCGAATTGTCCAAGCCGGCTATGAGCGCGATGAAAAGGCCCACTCATGACCACCAACCCCTTCATCCTCTACGAAGCATCGCTGATCACCGGCCTCGAGTGCCTGGAGCGGCGGGCTGATCGCGGGGAGGCCGTGTACGCGCGCGAGGTCACGCGGCTGCTCGAGAGCTACGGCACGTCGCTCGACGAGCTGCCGCACTACCTGCAGGCCGCCGTCGACCGCATCGACTTGGCAGACTAGCCATCAAAGAAAGGCATTGACCATGACCGGATCGGCATCGTTCAGCACTTGGTTCACTAACAGGCTGAACGAGATTTCACGGGCATACAACGGCGAACCCTCCGCCATCTTCTTCCTGGGCTTGAGCAGACTCCAAACAAGCTTACTCATCGCATCCGGCCACGCCTCGAGTGCCCTGGCATCCGCCTCGGGCCAAGACGGATCCGTCGACCTTTCCGCACTTGCAGGTTCAAAACGCACAACGATCGGCGAGCTCCTCATGAGCGACGGCCCGGTCTTTCTCCTCTATGAGCAGCTTAAGGACATCAAGGGCTCCCTGAATGAGATGTACGACGGCAGCATCGTCATCGTACGCAACAACCTGTTCGAGCCAACCGAGGGCTACCCGAGCGCCGCTCGAATCGACCAGCTCAAGTATGAATCGTCCGCCCTCATCGGAGAAGAAGACAGCAAGAAGGGCGATTGCAGCGGCTGCTATGCAGACGTTATCCAAATGGGCGACGAGTACCTGGTTCGCCATATACCCGTGCACGAAGACCTCGATTGCATCGAGATCAACCTCTGTCGGGAGACCCACTTCACTCTAGGCAGCGAGCCGGGCGCAAGCCCCATCGCCGTTCCCAGCGCCGCGCACCTCACATATCGCATGCAGCTGTGCATGGGGAATGCCGGCCGCCCCTCATTCGCCCTTGCCAAAAGCGAGCAGGATCGCAGCCGCGTGCTCCCCTGGCTTTTGGATGCCTGCGGCATTGCCTATTCCGCCGGCACCGAGGACGCGCAAAAGACCGCATCCGCAACCGCAGAAGCGGAATATGACGGAAAGAGGCTGCTCCCACTCCTCAAAAAGCACTGGGGCGAGCGAGCCAAGTTCAGGCAGATCAACTTCTACAAAGACCCCGATGTCAGCAACGAGATGCACCTCGTTTCCCAAGGAGCTATCGCCGACTTTGTCACGCACCAGGCAGAGGAAGCGCTCAAGGGGTCGGACACATACCACAACGCGTTCATGACCGCCCCCACCGGCGCGGGCAAATCCTTGCTCTTCCAGCTTCCCGCGCTGTACCTCGCCCAAAAGCACCACGTTGTCACACTCGTCATCGAGCCACTCAAGCAGCTCATGATCGACCAAGTGCACAACCTCCGCCGACAGGGCGTCACGTGCGTCGCGGCCATCAACTCGGATATCTCCTATCAGGAGCGGCTGGAGGAATACGAGCGAATCCGCACCGGAGAGACCTCGATCATCTACCTCTCCCCCGAGCTGCTACTCGCCTCCTCCATTGACGCCATCCTCAACGGGCGCACGCTCGGCCTCGTTGTCATCGACGAGGTGCACACCGTCACCTCGTGGGGCATCGACTTCCGCCCCGACTATTGGTACCTGGGCTCGTTCCTCACCAAACTGCGTAGGCAAGGAATGCGCTTCCCCACGTTCTGCCTCACCGCTACGGCCGTGTATGGCGGCAAGGACGACGTGGTGAGCCAGTCCATCTCCACGCTCGAACTTGAGAACTGCAAGATCTACCTTGGCAATCCGCGTCGCGATGACATAGGGTTCAACATCCGCGTTCGCAGCAAGGCCGACTTTCCCGGTCCCATCGAGGAGGTTAAGACCGAACTTGCATGCAAGTGGATCCAGCAATCCGTAGCAGCGAACGACCACGCCATCGTCTACTGCCCCTACCGCTCTCATGTTGATTCCATCATCGAAGCGCTCCCCAACATGGGGGCCAAGGTCATGGGGTTCCACGCAGGTATGCAGTCTGACTACAAAGCCATCGTTTCCAATGCTTTCAAAAACGGCTCGTGCCGCGCACTGGTGAGCACCAAGGCCTTCGGTATGGGAATCGACATCAACGACATCAACGCGATCTACCATTACGCACCCACCGGCAACCTGGCAGACTACATTCAGGAAATCGGCCGTGGCGCCCGCAAGAACGATCTGCGCGCAACAGCTGGGATCGACTACTTCCAACAGGACACCCGCTATGCCAGGCAGCTGTACGCAATGTCCCGTTTTGCCCAATGGCAACTCCGCGAGATGATGGGCAAGCTCTACTCCCTGTATGCGGCGCGACCCGTCAAATCGCGCTCCATGAACATGCTCGTCTCCCCCAATTCGTTCTCCTATCTGTTCTCCGACAGCAAGGACGAAACGGAAATGACCAACCGCGCAAAGGGCGCGCTCATGATGATTGCCCAAGACCTGGAGGAGCGGTACAACTTCCCCGTCATCGTGGTACAACCCAAGCCCTCGTACGCCAAGCAGTTCGTGTGCATCGACAGCAGCCATGAGCAGGATATGGTTGGAAAATACGGTCGATACCTGAAAAAGCTCTCGAATGCCAGAGCCCATCTCGAGGACCGACCGGGCCAGCATGTCACAAAGGTCTCCGACATGGGGGCGATCTACTCGCTCGACATGGCCCAGATGTGGGAGGAGCGCTTCCCCAACCAGACCTTCGCGCAATTCAAGCGAAATCTCTTCACCGGTGAGTTGGAGGGCGAGGATGGCCGGCCGATCCTATCCCCCAGGCTTTCCCTAACCATCAACTACAACGGGACCTTCGACCATGTGACCGGCCTTTTCGAGGGCTATATGGCCGCACTCGTCCGGACGCTTTCCGGTTTGCAACGAGCCGGGCAATTCACATCCTCCCAATTCCGCAAGGCGCTCGCTGCCGAATTGGGGCCCGATACCCCCATGCCCAAGAATGCCGATACGCTTCTCAAGGCCCTGGTCCTACCCCAGGGTAGTGATGAGCATGTGGTCAAATGCCTCTTCAAGACCGTGCATGCGAGCAACCCCAACCAGCCGACATACGCGGTGAAGGGAAAGTACCTCGTATCAATCGAGTCCAAGGCGCGTCGCGCCCTCAATTCGCTCAGACCGCTCAAGGGCACATATGCCAGGCTCTTCCTCAACCCCAAGGCCCTGGGCAACCGTTACGAAGTCGCCGAGTTGCTGCAGATCCTTGACCTCGCGGCATACGAGATCCGCGGCGGCGATGAGCCCGAGATCTTCGTCCGCCTGAACGACCCGCACAAGGTGCAGACGCTGGCGAATGACAAGCGATACGCCAACAACGTGCTTCGTAGGCTCAACGACCGTCATGACTACGCCGCCCACGTCATCTCGAGCTTCTTCCGCACACCCATGGAGGACGTGGACCGTTGGGACCTCATCGAGGAATACTTCCTCGGTAACGACGACTACGTTGCCCAGGCGCTGCACATCGGCGACGACAGCCAGGAGCCTGCCGAGAAGAAGGTCAAATTCCGCGGGGAAAAGAAGCTCTCACTCGGCCTTACGACGAGGATCGAGCCCGAGACCCCCATGGACCCGCGGCCGCCGTTCCGCATCTGGAAGAACCTGGCTCCCGAGTGCGCCAATTCGCGAGAGCTAGCCGACCTCGATACGCTCAAGGGACTCACACGAGGGTCGAATTACGCCATGCCCATCGATCACCCCACGCTTACCGTGGAAAGCACCGGTGCGGAGCTGCATCCCATGCTCGCATGGAAGGATCAGCGCGTGCTGCTGTTCTCCATGGCGCGGGCGGGTGACTTCGAGGCGGCCCAGAAGACCGACTGGCGAAGCTACCTCCTTGGGCAGGGCAAGGGCATCGAACAGCTCGCCGAGGACATCAGGACCGAGATCTAAGTTCATGCCCACGTGGCAAGAAAGGAAATCCCAGGGCGAGGCTGCCCAACATGAACTACGAGGCCAGCAAGGCCGCAGTCGACCGCATCGGCTTGGCGGATTAGGCCGTGAGCAACAGAAAGGAGGAGAAGCCCCTTGCCCCACATTCAACCAGAGTCAACAGCAGCCATCGGCAGCGGGGCAACTCCTCCGCGGGCTGAGCGGATCCGCTCTTCGAATATCGCGTTACAATCGTTTGCGCCGAAGCCTCTTCAGGTAGTTCTTTTTAAAGGCGCGGACACTCGAGAAGAATTCAAGGTCAGTCCTGGTCTGCTCCCCCTTTTCGAATTTGAGGCCCGTCAACTCGATACCGCATACATAATCGGCAACTTGAGAGAGGACATACCTCCGAGGGGATGCGTCTCGAAAAAAGGCAGCCTGACGAGACAACCTTCCCTCGATTGCGGAGTGGATGGCATTTGTAACTACGCTCTGGCCGCCATCGTAATAGATTTTCACATGATCAAAGCTATGAAAGTACTCCAGATTCGCATCCAGCAATTGGGTTATATCCGCAGAGATCCTCTCGGAAAGACCCTTTGCGCTCGCAAGAGCCCCCTTTTTCTCATAGCTGCAGCACGCATACCTGAATGGCAGCCTTTGACACATGTTGGCAAACGCAACAAGCTGCTGCTTGCGACTATAGAGATCTTGCCATTTGTAGTCATCATGCCCTGTGAGCAACGGGCCAAAGTGGAACGGAGCAACACTAAGACGCCTATCCACGAGCATGCGCCGATAATGCCCGACGACCCCGTCTATGCTGTCATCCTGCTCATGGAGCACAAGCGAAACAAGGTAGTACTTCGAGATGGGGCCAGCATCTCCAGACTCATCGATGAAGACGGAAAGCTCCTTCATACGCAGCCTTCTCCTAAAACAAAAATGCCGGGAGGTATCCTCCCGGCTTTCGAAGGACCTCCTATTCGGAGGATCCGATTACTTTATACCACGAACCGGAACGTCGAATCAATTATAGCAAAAGCAGAACATATGTTCTATACTAAGCCTGCAGGAAACTGCTCCGAAGGTAGAAAGGCGGCCTAACATGGCAAAGCTCATCAGCATGAACTACGAGGCCCACAAGGTCGTCGTTTAGCACATCGACCTGGCGGACCAAATCACGCGCAACAGAAAGGAGGACGAGACCCATGACCCGAATCAAACCAGAGCCAACAGCGACTATCAGCCACGGGGCAACTCCCCCGCTGGCTGCACGCACCTCCTCTTCGAATAACGCGCTACAGCCGTTTGCGTCGAAGCTTCTTCAGGTAGTTTCTTCGAAACAAATTTCTGCTTCCGAAAAACTTCTCTTCAGACGCCCCCGTCTTGCTCGATGCATATCTCAGTTCCGTGAGCTCAATTCCACAAATGTAGTCCGCGAGCTGAAAGAGGCGATACGTCGCCGGATCGGCATCTCGATACTCAATAGCATGTTGCGCAATCGTCTCTCCCAGCGCAGCGTGCAAAGCAGTTTTCACAACCTTTTGCCCATTGTCGTAATACACCTTGACCAAGTCGAAGCCTTGAAAGAACTCAAGGTGTTCCGAAATGAAAATCCGGATATCGCGCTCCAACCTCTCCCTGAGATGCGCACCGTCACGAATCTCCCTTTTGCGGTATGGAAATGCCTTATACGAAAAGGGCACTTTGTTCACGAAGTAGGCAAATGCATTGAAGAACGCTTTTCGCCCCGCAGGCTCAATAGCGTCAAACGGTCTGTGGCCCCTCAATACGGGCGTGAAATGAAACGGAGCCTCCCCCGCAGGCGTCAGCTTGAAAGCCCTGTCGAGATTATCTACGAGCATGCCTATAGGCTCGTTCTGGTCATGAAAGACAAGCGCCACGATGTAGTATTCGGAGCCGGAACCGATGTCTCCGGACTCATCAATGAAAACGGAGAGCTCGCCGCCCATCGTGCCTCCCGTCAAATCGATAAAAAAATACCGGGGGTAACCCCCCGGCCATTTGACAGGCCTTCCTTACGGAAAGTCTGTTAACTTTATACCACGAACCGGAACGTTAAATCAATTATAGCAAAAACAGAACATATGTTCTATACCAAGTCTGCAGGAAACTGCTCCGAAGGTAGAAAGGCGGCCTAACATGGCAAAGCTCATCAGCATGAACTACGAGGCCCACAAGAAGGAGGTCAACGACCGCTTCGAGCAGCTCCGGGCCAACGAGGAGGAGCTCAACCGCATCTTCGCCCGCATCTACAACATGGAGGGCGAGGTGCCCATCGAGGTCGAGGACAAGTACGTCTCGGTGGCGCGCATCTTCGACACCGCCGAGGAGATCCCCGAGAGCTACAAGGGCAACAAGTACGTGCGCACCAAGCGCGACGAGATCGTGAGCCTCATCTCCTACGCCGTGGGCTGCATGTTCGGCCGCTACTCGCTGGACGTCGACGGCCTGGTGCTCGCCAACGCGGGCGATACCGTGGAGGACTACCTGGCCAAGATGCCCGACCCCGGCAACGTGACCTTCATGCCCGACGCGGACAACGTCCTGCCCATCACCGACGACGAGTACTTCGAGGACGACGTGGTGGCTCGCTTCGTGCGGTTCGTCGAGGTCGCCTACGGGCCCGAGACGCTCGAGATGAACCTCAAGTTCGTTGCCGATGCGCTAGACCCCAAGTCCAAGGCCGACGCCCGCGGCACCATCCGCGCGTACTTCCTCAAGGACTTCTACAAGGACCACTGCTCCACCTACAAGAAGCGCCCCATCTACTGGCTGCTGGACTCCGGCAAGAAGAACGGCTTCAAGGCCCTGGTGTACATGCACCGCTGGCGCCCCGACCTGCTGGCCCAGGTGCGCACGAGCTACATCCACCCGCAGCAGGAGCGCTACCGCGGCCGCCTGGAGCTGCTCGAGCGCCGTGCGCAGGATGCAGAGGGCCGACAGCTCGCGCAGGTCGAGAAGGAGCGCAAGACCGTAGAGGCCCAGGCAGAGGAGCTCGCCAAGTACGAGGAGAAGGTCCACGCCCTGGCCGACCAGATGATTGGCATCGACCTGGACGACGGCGTGAAGGTCAACTACGCGAAATTCGACGCAATCCTTGCAAAGATCAAGTAATTGGGAAGGCTCCCCCATGGACTCCGCAGCACTCACCCTCACCCTGTTCTCGCGCGGCTGGCTGTATTTTGACAGCCAAGCCATCACGTGGGACGGCACCCATCACACGATCCCAGCCCCGGAAATCAACGGCGCGCAGATCATGGACATCATCACATTTAGCAATAGCGAATGCGGTCCCGGCACCGACCTGAACGATGTCTGCGCCATGGCGTTTAAGGGCATGCAAGTCGTTGCCGAGGATACGGACCTGCGGGCTGAGCGCAATGACGTGCGCCCCTCGCTGCTGAGCCTGATGCCCGAGGGTGACGTGACGGGCATCAGCCTGGTATCGCTGCTCGGCACGGCAGAGCTCTGGAGCGTTGAGCAGGCGGATGCGGACTCGTATGCAATCAGCTGTGACGAACAGCTCGCGACGGGCATTCCTGAGTGCGAGCACATGCTTGCAGGCGTGGTCGATGCGCTGCGTTCGGCCGACCCCTCACTGTGTGGAGAGGCCAGCTATACGTTCACGCGCACCAGCGGCACTGAGCTGCCTGAGCCCGTGGATGAGGTGGAGTCCGCGGATGAACCGGCGGTCGAAACCGAGCGAGAATCCGAGGTCAAACCCGAGCCCGAACCTGAAGTTGAGCCCGTGCCCGAACCTGAGCCCGCGCCTAAAGCGGAACCCGAGGTCGGGGTCGAAGTTGAGTCCGAACCTGAGCCCGAGTCCGCGGCTGAAACGAAACCCGAACCCAAGGTTGAGCTCGAGCCAAATCCCGTGATTGAGCCCGAGCCCGAAGCAGAATCGAACACTGAGTCCGAGCCCATCAGCGCTTCCGCAAAAGAGCCTACAGCAGTTGTCTGCGACGGAATGCGTATCGACCTCCGCACGCGCCTGGTCCACGTTTTCGATCGCGAGGTGCAGCTCTATCGCAGGGAGTTCGACCTCCTCGTTCTCCTTGCCCGCAACCCCGAATCGACGTACAGCACTGCCAGCATCAGAGACGCGCTCGGTGCCAACTGCGAACTCAACAGCATCAACATGTACGTGGGCCTCGTGCGCAGCAAGATCGGCGATGACCCCAATTATCCGCAGTGGGTGGCAACCGTCGAAGGTGGATACCGCTTTGTGGGCAAGAACCCCAGACTCGTGTATGAAGAGGAAGCCGAGGTCCTACCCATCGAGCATTGGCGCTCCGCCAATGATGGCCGCCTGCTCGTCATCGACCGCGTGTCGGAAACCGCCACGGTTGACGGAGAGCTGTCCCATCTCAGCAAGAAGGAATTCGCAATCCTTTCCGCACTCACCAGCCGCCAGGGAGGCGTGTGGGGAAACGAAGAGCTCTCTCAGCTCGTGCTCGGAGTTGGCTTTGTGGAAAGCAGTCGCGCCCTCTCAACGTACATGAACAAGATCCGCTCCGTACTGGGCGATAGCCCCAAGAGCACTTCCTGGATCAAGACCGTCCGCGGTGTTGGCTACCGCATGATCGGCACACTCGAACCCGTCGACCTGACAGCGTATGCCTCCGGCAGTGACAACTCCCCCATTGCCTCGCAGGAAACCAATGCCGATCACGGCGAAGCCTTAGAAGTCAGCGACGTAGCACCCGATACCGAGTTCGATATCACCATCGATATTCAGCCGAGGACCGTAATCGAGGTCACCGAGGAGGCCGACGCAGACGAAGAAGCCCCCTTGCAGGACATCGCTTCGCAGCTCGAGCCGGCGCCCTCCCCTATTAGCGAATCTGACGACAAGACAATCAAAAACGCCGAACGTCTTGCGACCAAAGCGGCGAACGAGCAAGAAGCCATGATGAACCTGGAGTTCCCGGACTTCCCACAAGAGCTGCTCTCAGTAGAACAAGATATCCACACGCACGCTTCGCGCTACGCCGTCGCGCTCTACGTGATCGCGCGCGTGGTACCCGAAGGCCGCCCGTTCTCCCTTGTACAGCTTCGTAGGATCGTACGGCCGTATCTGTTGTCCGCGGGCCTCAAGCGTCTAAGCATCCCGACGTTGAACGCGGCGTGCCGTGAGCTCGCCGCGCGCGAACTCGGCTCCATCGAGCTTGATTCCGATGGGGAAATCACCACCTTCTGCGCCCAGAGACTCACGGCACAAGATGCGCTGCGCATTGCAATGGAATTCGACACGCTCGGCGCATTCGACCCGGCGCTCTCCACCGCTGCGGTCGAGACGGACGTTGCGCCCGAACCCGTGCCGGAGCCGGAGGCCGTGCCCGCTCCGGAACT